>Ga0181520_10005386_pt1 | contig 20464 bp, 15 predicted proteins | sample PEATcosm2014_Bin_29_FD_132451 | JGI IMG/M metagenome (GOLD analysis project Ga0181520, IMG submission 132451) | Peatland microbial communities from MTU Mesocosm Facility, Houghton, MI, USA - PEATcosm2014_Bin02_30_metaG | ecosystem: Environmental > Terrestrial > Soil > Wetlands > Peat | place... | reverse complement strand
GCTCGTTTTAACTCGCCAACGAAAACCACAAATTGTATAAACTTTTCCCAGCCGGACAATGAGTCTGAAATGACCTGCTTACTCAGACCCCTTCGGTGTCTTTTTTCAATGAGTCAACGGGGCGATAACTCGCGCAGTTCATAGGGACATTTTTTGGGGAAATATCATATTATGTTAAACTGGACCGAGAAGTTTGCCTCCGGACATGCTTTAATAGACGCCCAGCATCGGATGTTGATCTCCTACGTCAACCGGCTGGAAGACATGTCGCGAACCACCAATCCCAGTCCGGCAGACGTTGAGTTGTTTTTGCGGTTCATCGAATTCCTCGAGAGTTACATCATCCATCATTTCCAGGAGGAGGAGGGTTGCATGCTCCGTTTCCGCTGTCCGGCCCATAAAGACAACAAAAGGGCGCACAGTGAATTCCTGGATTTCTTCCGGGGGTTCAAGCGGCGGTTTGGAACTGAGGGTTATCGTCCGGAAGTGGTGAAGGAACTGTTTGAGGCCTGCATGGCGTGGATTCAGCGCCACATTTTGCAAGTTGATGTGCAACTTAAAGCCTGCCAGCAGCCGTTTTACGACAACGAAGAGCCGGAGTAAGACCCGGCTCGCGACCGCTCTTTTAATTCGTTTGGTGTTGTTTTTCCTTCGGCTCGTCCAGCACTACGCGCGCCTGGCCGCGGCCAGGCGCCAGTCGGGAGGAGGTTGGCCCCGCCGTGGCGGCGTAAATTTCTCCTGCGCGCGCGCGCGGTGGCGGCTCCAGAGCCGGCGCAGGGCGGGCGCGGCCAACCAAGTTCAGCAGTTCGGCCACGGATTGTTTCATGGTCGTGGCCTGGGCGTTTAATTCCGCGGCGGCCGCGGCCGATTCCTCCGCGTTGGCCGCGTTGGATTGGGTGACCTTGTCCATCTGGCACACGGCGGTGTTGATCTGGGCAATGCCCTGGCTTTGTTCCGCTGAGGAATTGGCCACGTCCAGGTCAAGTTCATTCACGCCCGCGGCGTTGGCGAGGATGCCGGTGAAGGTTTCCGAAACGCGGCGGCTCAATTCGGCGCCGCGGGCGGTTTTGGCCAGCGCGCCGGCAATTCTGGTTTCGGTCTCCTTGGCCGCCTGCGCGCTGCGCTGGGCCAGATTGCGGACTTCATCCGCGACCACCGCGAAGCCCATGCCGGCTTCCCCGGCGCGGGCGGCTTCCACCGCCGCGTTCAAGGCCAGGATGTTGGTTTGAAAGGCAATTTCATCAATCGTCTTGATGATTTTGGCAATGTCGCCGCTGGAGGCGTTGATGTCCTGGATGGCACGGTCCAGTTCGGCCATGTGCCCGGCCCCGTTGCTGGCCGCCGCATGGGTGGCGCGGGCCTGTTCGGTGGCTTTAAGGGTATGTTCAGCGTTGGTCTTGGTGATGGAAGCCAGTTCCGTGAGCGAGGCGCTGGTTTCCTGCAGCGAAGCCGCCTGTTCGGTGGCGCCTTCGGCCACCGCTTCGCTCGAAGCCGACACCTGCCCCGCCGCCACGTTAACTTCTCCGGCATGATCGTATAACGCCGCCGCCACGCGCCTCAACGGCACCGCCATCTGATAGTGGACAATCAGGCTCACGAGGAGGCTCAACAGCACCACCATGACAATGATCGTGAGGCCGACCGCCTTCGCGTTGGTTCTGGCAAAATCGAGGTCAAACGCCACCCAGGACTGTTGCGCGGATTTCAATGCCGAGGACGAAAAGCGCATGGCCATAACGCCGCAGACCTGATCCAGCTTCCGCTCCGTGTGGCAGCTCAGACAGTTTTTCTCCGCCGGCAAGGGCTGATAGATTTCGAAGGATTGATCGGTAAGCCGTTTTTGGACCTGGCTGCCGGCCAGAAGTACCCCGCCCAATTCCTCCGGCAGGCGCTGCTTTAAACGCGCCGGGTCTGACGAGTAGGCGACGACGCCCTTTGCATCATAAAGGGAAAGCTCCTGCAACCCGGGCACATTGCGCTGGCTGGCCAGGATTTTTTCGAATTTATCCATGTCGCCGTCGGCCATCGCGCCGATTAAAGGCGCATGCGTCGCCTGTTGCACCGTTTCCACCCACTGCCATTGCCGCGCCGTTTCACTGGTCTGGTTTTCCGCGGCAAACCGGTCCAGCGCGCTCAATCCGCAATAGCGCTGGAACACGCAGGAACCCAGATAGATCAGCAGCAGGCCGGACAGCAATGCCAGTGACAGTTTTGTTTGTAGCTTCATGGCTAAACTCTTCGCCCAGCCCGTTCGGTGGAACGGGGCGTTTCAGGTCAAACGCACACCGGACTAAAAATTCTTAAAATCGCCGTCGAGCGGAATTTCATCACGGCGGGAATTTGCAGCGCTTTTGGCCGGGGCGGCGGCCGCGAGCGCATGGCCGTTGCTGCGACCCGCCGGAGCGGATTTTAAATTCAGACTGGCAACCCGGGCGGGCTTGCTGCGGGTGGGCGATGACAATTTGGCGGCCACAACTTCGTCGCTGGCGCCGATCATGAGCAGCAGTTCAGACACCGCCTGTTTCATGGTTCCGGCCTGGGCGTTCAGTTCCTCGGCGGCGGCGGCGGATTCTTCGGCATTTGCCGCATTGGCTTGCGTTACCTTGTCCATCTCGCCCACGGCCGCGTTGATTTGAATGATGCCCTGCGTCTGCTCATTGGACGCATTGGCCACTTCGGCGGCCAGTTCGTCCACCTGCCGCGCCTTCGCCACGATTTCGTTCAAGCGGCCGGCCACTTTCTGACTGAGGTCCACGCCTTGCGCGGTCTTCTCAATGGCGCCCTCAATTTTGGTGGCGGTCTCCTTGGCCGCCTGGGCGCTGCGTTGCGCCAGATTGCGGACCTCGTCGGCCACCACGGCAAAACCCATCCCAGCTTCCCCGGCGCGGGCGGCTTCCACCGCCGCGTTCAAGGCCAGGATGTTGGTTTGAAAAGCGATTTCATCAATGGTCTTGATGATTTTGGCAATGTCGTCGCTGGAAACTTTGATGGCGGCCATGGCCACCGACATGGCCTGCATGTCTTCAATGCCCTTGTCCGCGGCCGAGCGCGTATGTTTGGCCAGGTCGTTGGCCTTTTGGGCATTTTCGGCGTTCCGTTTGGTCATGGAGGACAATTCCTCCAGGGAGGAACTGGTTTGCTCCAGCGAGGCCGCCTGTTCGCCCGCGCCTTCAGCCAGGGAATGACTCGTGCTGCTGATTTCGCCGGCCGCTTCGGTGGTTTGAGTGCTGACGGTTTCGAGATGATGAATGGCCACGCTCAAAGGCCGGGCAATGGAACGTTGATTGAAGAAATAGAATCCGATCAAGACTCCCACCAGCACAATGAGGCCGCCCACGGCCATGGTTTTCATGGTGGCCATGACCACGGGATCATGACCAATATTGGCCTTGAGAATGAAGGCGCCTTTGATGTCGCCCACCTTCGCGTTCTCCATGGGAAAACCCAGCACGTCCTTGCCGTCGCCGCTGGGACTGGTGGCCGGATCACCATGACAAGACAGACAACTGGCCTGCAACCGGACCGGATGCGCCAGCACCAGTTCATCATGGCCCCCGTCGTTCAGAAAGTATTCAGTCTCGCCGCGTTCAAAGGACTGAAAGATTTCAGCAAACGGGGCGCCGACGTTTTTGGGGTTGCGCGGCGTGAGGTCGGGGCGGGAAGGCGTGAAGAATTGAAAACCATTTCGGTCCGCCGCGCCCTGGACCGATTGCCAGGCCGCCACGATGGGAATGGTTTTGTAGAGATCGGTATGGGCGTAAACCTCGCGCAACGGACGGCCGCCAGCCTCGCGCAAAGACGCTTCCCGGGCGCCCGCCATGTCGAACACATGGCTCTGGTGCATTTGATCCATGTTCGCCGCCACCTCCTCGGACTGGGTGATGATGGAACTCATCTTGCCGCGCAACTCGGCGATGCGGTTGCGGCTGGACAAGTGATAAACGATGCCAATGCTCAGGACGGTGGTCAGCAGCACCGCGGCGGTGGCGGCAAGCATGATCCGGGTTTCAAGTTTCATAATTCCGTTTTTCTGTTTCTGGTTTCAGGGTCCATCGGTCGGCTGTAAATCAAATCGCAAACCGCTCGAATCAAGGCATTGTCGTTTCCGTGGCGGCCCGAAAGTTGAACCGATAAGCACAATTGCCATTGGTATTGAATCGGCGGAATGCCAAAAAAATGAAACTGATTTACTGACTATTTTTTGGCCGCTGTCTGGCAATTTATGTCCACCCATTTCCCATAGGTTGGCTGCAAAAATGAGGCCTGAGAGGGGGGGCTTGAAGTTTATTCCCTCATGCTGCCCGAATCGCTGACGGCTTGAGCGCCGCCAGCGAGCTGACTTCAAAAACCTTTAAAGTCGCCGGCCAGCGGATTTTCCCGCCGGCGCGCCGCGGCCCCGGGCACACCCGCAACCGGGTGATGGCCGTTGCCGTGGACCCGGTGGGTTGCCGCCGGCTTTGCTGGAGTCATGAAATCGGATTCCAATTCGTCGGCGCCCGAGGCCATCCCGGCATCCGGGCCAACCACCGTCTGATTGCCGCCGATGAGCCGTAACAGTTCGTTGACGGATTTCTTCATCAGCTCGGCTTGCGCGTTCAGTTCCTCCGCCGATGCCGCGCTTTCCTCGGCGCTGGCCGCATTGGATTGCGTCACCTTGTCCATCTCGCCCACCGCCGTGTTGATTTGCGCGATGCCCTGGGTCTGTTCACGCGAAGCCCCGGCCACTTCCGCCGCCAGTTCATCTACCTGCCGCGCCTTGCTCACAATCTCGTTGAGCGTTTCGGCGACCTTGCTGCTGATGCCCACGCCCTGGGCGGTCTTGCTGATGGCCCCTTCGATTTTGGCGGCGGTTTCCTTGGCCGCCTGCGCACTGCGCTGGGCCAAATTACGGACCTCGTCCGCCACCACGGCAAATCCCATGCCCGCTTCCCCGGCGCGGGCGGCTTCCACCGCCGCGTTCAAGGCCAGGATGTTGGTTTGAAAGGCGATTTCATCAATGGTCTTGATGATCTTGGCAATGTCGTCACTGGAAACCTTGATGGCCTGCATGGCCTGATTCATGGCCTGCATGTCTTCGGCGCCCTTGTCCGCGGCGTGCCGGGCCTCTTTGGCCAGTTCATTGGCCTTCTGGGCATTTTCGGCGTTGCGCTTGGTCATGCTGGCCAGTTCTTCGAGGGAGGCGCTGGTCTCCTCGATGGAGGCGGCCTGTTCACTCGCGCCTTCAGCCAGGGACTGGCTGGCGGCGGAAACCTGGCCGGCAGAGGCCACGGTCTGGGCCGCGCCGCCGTTGAGCCGGTTAATGACCCGCGTGACCGGTCGCGCAAAGCTCATCGCCACCAGATAGCTGATCCCCAAGCCGACCAGCCCGATGCAGAAAGCCGTCACGCAGGCCCATTGCACCAGACGGTTCATGGCGTGAGTGACCTGTTGATTAATGCTGTTATAATCGTCTTCGTATGCGCCAGCGGCGATTATCCAATCCCACGGTGCGAAATAGGTGGCCATGGCAAACTTCGCCCGGGGGGCGGGGTCGCTGGGATTTTTCCAGGCATAGTTTTCATTCGTGAGCGTGCCATTGGACATTTTTCTGGCTTTTTCCACGATGGATTGGATGATCAACCGGCCAGTCGTATCCTTGAAGTCCCAGATGGATTCGCCGTCCCGCTTGCCGTTTTGAGAAATGATGTACCTGCCCTTAGAGTCTAAAACATAAACATAGCCGGACTTGCCCACAATAATATTGGTTATGCCATCGTGAAATTCCTGATTGATGTCGGACATGCTCACCCCCACATAGAGCATGCCGATGATGTGCGCTTTCGCCGTGTCCCACAGTGGCTCATACGCGGTCGCATGGTATTCGCTGACCACAAAGGCCCGGCCGCGGTAAGTGCCCCCCTTCAGCACGGTCGCGACCACTTCATTGGGTGAACCGTCGGGATTTTGATGGGGAATATAGGTGCCCACGGCCCGGTTGCCGTTGGCGGCGACCACGCTGGTGTCCACTCGCAGCATGTCGCCGTCGTCGTTCATGCGCTGGAAAATCGTGCAGTGGTCGCGGGTCAAATGTCTGACCTCATCCACGATGGGGGACACCTGATTCGTGGCCGTGTTCTGTCCCAGCCAGGTTCCACCGACCACGCATCTGGGTAATTGAATGCTGCTTTTGTCCTTGGTGAACTGGTTGACGACATTCCACTCAATGGTATTGGTATCAAGGGTAACCGGTCCCGCCTGGGCAAGGATTTCATGGGCGATTCCCAGATCATGCGTCAACCGGCTCTGGTTCCGCTGTTCCGAGCCGGCACAGTTGAAGTAAATCGTCTGCACCACCTTGCCCGCTTCGTTATGCGCCTGCTCCAAAACCAGCGATTCCATGCGCATGGATAGCGACCCGCGTTGGAGCATTACGGTCGTAACAAAGACCAGCGTCGAGACAACGGTCAACGCCAGGCTGGTGGCGGTTATTTTTGTGCTGATTTTCAAGATGGCAAGGTGGCTTTAAAAATTCTTCGCATTGCGTGAAAATGGAGTTTCATATCAGTTCTGTGCGGCGGCGGAAAACAACCCGGCCCCGTCCAGCAGCAAAATGGTCTGGTTGGTCTTGATTCTTTTGCCAATCCGCCAATGCTGCTGCCCCTGTTGGCCGGCCATGGCAGCAGGCATCGGCTCGATGCCTTCTTCGGGAATGCGTTCCACCGCCTCCACCTGGTCAATGCTGATGGCAAAACGCTTTTCCTGGTAGTTCAACACCACGGCCAGTTCACGATGGCTTTCGCGCAAACCGCGCCGCGCCTCCTCAAACAGCCGGCTCAGGCTGGCCAGCTCGTGATTGCGCCGCTCCGCCAGCAACCGGTTGGCCTCCTCCACCGCTCCGTTTGCCGTCAAGCGGGTCACTTCATCGGCGGTGGCATGGATGATTTGGTGCGGTTCGTCCATTTTTTTGAGGGTCATCTTCAGCAGGTTGTTGTCCGTCTGGTAGCGGTCATACCACAATCCAAACCGGCACGCATGGGGATCGCGGGCCATTTTAAACGGACGTCGCTCGCGCACGCTGGCTTCCAAATCCGTCAACCAGTCCTGATGGTCGCGCTCACGGTCATGCAGCAGTTGAATCAATTGCTCCAGCTCCGTTTTGGCCGAAGGCAGGCCCATTTTGACGCGCAAATCCACCAGAGTGAGGACTTTGCCCCGCAAGTTGATGACCCCGCGAATATCCGCCGCCTGATTGGGCAGGCTGACCACAGTGGGCAAAATAACGATCTCGCGCACGTTTTCAGACGACACGCCATACAAGCCATCTTTGACCGTAAAAATGACATAGGGCAACTGGTTCTGTCTGGCAGAAGCGGGGATTGGGAGTTTCATGGTTTTTGGGGTCAATAATTCTGAAAATTACCTGCCAACTGAATCGGCGCTTCGCTCAAATTCAGGCGGTAGCATGATGAACACGGTTGTCATTGCTATTGCATCGGCTGTTTGCCAGGAAAATGAACCGAATTCGCTTTGTTTTTTGGGGGCAGAAAATTTGGCAATTTATGACCAGACCCTTTTTCCCAAAAAGGGCGTTGAGTGCGCCCTCCTAAACCGGCTGTGTCCGCAAATCAACGACGGCTTCTCAAGTGGCCGCGTTGCAAAAAAAACCTTTAAACCGGCTCCCGGCAGGATTTCTTTTTTAAAATCTGTGCATCCTCAATTGACCTTGGTCCAGGTCGGTGGCGTCTCCTGACGTTGTTTCCACCGTTCCAGTTTTTTGGCCGCTGCTTCCGCGGCTGCCAGCAGTTCCTTCGGTCCCGCAGGTTTGGAAAAATAATCCTCGAAGCCGACCTCGCGGCATTTGACCAGTTCAAAAATGGAGCTGCAACCGGTGACCGCGATGGTTATGCTGCAAGGCCAGTCCTGATGTACCTTCCGGCAGAGGTCAACGCCGTTCATGACCGGGAGGTTGAGATCCAGGAAAAGAATCGCAGCGGGAGCCTTGGCCATAAGCTCCAACGCTTCTTCGGCGCTTTCCGCCGTCCGCACATCGTAGCCCGCGCCTTTGAATATCCTGGAAAAGGCCAGGCGGATTACGGCATCGTCATCCACCACAAGGATTGATATATGATTCATATACGTTGTGGATTTGCTCCTCGCAAGCGGACAAGCAAGTTCCACTTATTTTTTCCTTTGACAGGTTAAACGTTTTTAAAATCGCCGGCCAGCAGAATTTCCTTGCTGTACCGCCATTTCCGGATCGCCAGCCGCGAAGTGGTGTCCGTTGCCGTTGGCGGACTTGCTTGACGCCGTCATCATTGGGGCGGCGAACGAATCCGCTTCGACCATGTTGACACCCGTTGCCGAACCAGTGCCGGCGCCGCCCACCAGCCGCATAAGTTCTCCCACCGCCTGCTTCATCACCTCGGCCTGCGCATTCAACTCCTGCGCCGCCGCCGCGCTTTCCTCCGCGCTGGCCGCATTCGACTGCGTCACCTTGTCCATCTGGCCCACCGCCGTGTTGATTTGCGTGATGCCATCGGTTTGTTCGCGCGAAGCCCCGGCTACTTCCGCCACCAGTTCATCCACCTGCCGCGCCTTGAGCACAATTTCGTTGAGGGCTTCGGCCACCTTGCTGCTGATGCCCACGCCCTGGGCGGTCTTGCCGATGGCCCCTTCGATTTTGGCGGCGGTTTCCTTGGCCGCCTGCGCGCTGCGCTGCGCCAGATTGCGGACCTCGTCGGCCACCACGGCAAATCCCATGCCCGCCTCGCCGGCGCGGGCGGCTTCCACCGCCGCATTCAGGGCCAGGATGTTGGTTTGAAAAGCGATTTCATCAATCGTCTTGATGATCTTGGCAATGTCGTCGGACGAAACCTTGATGGCCTGCATGGCCTGATTCATGGCCTGCATGTCTCCGGCGCCCTTGTCTGCAGCGTGCCGGGCCTCTTTGGCCAGGTCATTGGCTTGCTGGGCATTTTCAGAATTGCGTTTGGTCATGCTGGCCAGCTCTTCGAGGGAGGCACTGGTTTCCTGGATGGAGGCGGCCTGTTCACTCGCGCCTTCAGCCAGGGACTGACTGGCGGCGGAAACTTGTCTGGCCGAGCCGAGATTGGTGGCGCTGGTTTGGGTCATTGATGCCAGGATCATCCGCAATGGCCGAAGAATGCCGTGCTGCACCGTCCACAGCGAGAGGCTTATGACAAACACGAGCGTGACGAGGCTCAGGATGACGCCAATGCTCCTGCTAAAATCTACCAGTTGCAAAATTTCCGCAGGTTTGCGGTCAACGAGATCAAGCGAGCGGGCCATGCTTTGGTTGGCAAGTTTGTCGAGCTGGTCATCCAATGGAAGAAAACCGCTTTGCATGGCGACAAGGGCGTCGGACTGTTGGAAGGCTATCGTCAGTGAAAAAACTTTATCTGCCGCCGTCCGTTGGGCGGCCGATTGGTCCTTCAAGGACTTGATGGAACCAGCGAGTTCGGAATCATCCGTGAGGGCCAGGATGGCGTCATAGGTTTTATCCAGGTCCGAACTGAGTTTGAGAAACGTCTCCTGGCTCTGCTTGGCGGCGGCAATTTCAGATATTCCCGGCGCGGCATTGACCAGGGCCGTTTGCTCGTGAAGCAAATTTGACATCTGATAGATCAAACGCGTGGCCGCCAAACTGACCTGCCGCATGGTGGTGGCCGATTGCTTGAGCCGCAACCCATAGTAGAAATTCAGGCTGGCAACGAGGATCAGGCCGCCCAAGGCTAATACAACCACACGGTAAATGAGGGTTCTGATGTTTCGTTGAGTCATAATATTGTGCCGCCGGCGGGGCCCTCCGCCGGAGCTTGCCGACGGGCCTGTGCCCGGCCGGGATTTACTTGATGATCTGCTTTAGCGCTTCCACGACTTTTTTTACATCGCCCGCCGGTTCACCTTTGGTGACGAGCAGGGAAGGCATTTGCACTTCCTGGTCACAGGCTAAAACACTCAATCCCGTGGCATTTTTTTCCGAGAGAAAGGAGATCGAACCCGGCAGTTGACCAATCACGGGAGCGATGTCTTTGCTGCTGTTCCGGATGATGGCGCTCGCGATGAAGTCAACGCCATTAAGAAGCTGCTCCTGAACCGTCACCCGCGCGCCGTCACCGGCCACGGGCAGGACGACTTTAACCGGCTGGTCGGCGCCCCCGACGTCCTTCCAGTTGGCGACCTTGCCGGTGAAAATATCACGCGCCTGGGCGGCCGTTACCGATTTGACTCCGGCAGCCGGATTCACCACCAGCAGGAGTTTGACACTGCCAAGGGAGACTCCCTGCAAGCCGTCCGTATTCAGGCTTCCGGGCTTTTCCTGGTTCACCGCCTTGGCCACGCCTTGAAGCGAACCTGACAGCAAGGCGATGTCTGCCTGACCTCCGGCCAGGTCTGACAAGCCCCGGCCGGAACCATTGCCAATGACTTCCAGTTTCAATCCGGTTTGGGTTTCGAGCGTCGTTTTTTGTTCGGCGATGAGCTTCGAAAGCGTCAGCGCCCCATGCAAACGGACGTTTTGAGCTTGCGCCGTCAGCGGGCCCGCCAGATAAACGGCGCTGGCCAGCAGCAAAACTGACCAGCTAAGCGACAGGGTTTTGAGTTGGGCCAATTTCAATGCCGCAATCAGCGTCGAGGTAATTTTCATACGCAATAGAACAATCCGGCTCGAATCGGGATTATTTGAAAACATATTTCAGCCCCAGGGAGACGCAGTTGCGCGTGTATTCGCGGCCGGGCGTGTCGGCCACCTCGCTCTCGGCGCTGTCATACAAATAGGATAGTTCGGCGCTGAACTGTTTGCTGAACGCATAGGAAGCCACGGCGCTGCCGGTGATGATCCAGTCATTCCGGTCGGCGGAAGGCTTGATGAAATCCGTGTTGTAAGCATGCACGCCGGCGCCCACCGTCAGTTTATCCGTCAGCTTGTGCCGCCAGGTCAAATCGTAGTTGCTGTCCAGATAAGCGCTGCGCCCGGAAAAACCCGGCTGCTCAAAACTTTTGTCCGAAATCGTGATGGTGTCTCCTTTTACGGGGATGAAAGTTATGGAGGCATTCACAAAACAATAGGATTGATCCCGGTTGAATCCTTTCTCAACGATGCCGGTGTAGTGGCTAAATTCCGGCCCGAAGCTGAGGTTCATTTTGAGCCAGTTATAGGGACTGCCTTCCGCACCAAACAGCACGCGGTGGTAATCATTGGCGTAGTAGGTGGGGTTGATCTCGGGAAAAATCTGCGCCTGGCTCCACTCGCCATAACGATAGCCCAGCGTCAGGGCGGTGTCCTTGCCCACGAAGTAGCCGAGGTCGCCCCCGCCGCTCACTTCACTCCGGTTCACAAAATTCTGATAGCCCTCGGTTGATTTGTGCAGGGTCAGGAAATCATGGTCATAGCCCGAAATCACCGGCCGGATGAACCACTGGCCAAACTTTTGCGTAAACCGGAATTGCCCGCGCTCGATCAAGGCCGCGCGCCGGTCACGCACCGCCGGTCCGCCGGCGGCCGGTGAACCGCCCGGCTGCAAGTAAGTCGGACCAAGATCCCCGCCCTCAATGCCGATAAAATTGTCAATCAGGTCCCAACTGCTGTTGTTCACCTGGCCGCCCATGATCAGGCCAACCCGGTGCGCGGTGAAATTCTCACCCGGCTGCGACTCGAATATATTCACTTCCGGCGCATAACTCAAAGACACGTTAAAGGCGTCCGAAGGTTTGTAGGCCAGTCCCACATTGGGAGTAATGGTGGTGATCAGCGACCCTTTGTCGGCGTTCGGGCCCAGGTCCTGAAGAAACACATTGTCATCGTAGCTTTGCTTGAGCAACAGGCTGGCGGCGGGCGTCCAGGGGCTGGTCGGAGCCGGGGCGGCCAGCGTGGCGGGTTGGCCGGAATCAGCAGCGGCGGACGCGAGGGTAAACGCAAATGAAATCGCGGTAACCGGTTGCAGGATTTTGATTTTTGAGCTCATAAGTAGTCTGTTTTTATATGTTGTTTTGTCTGCAATCAGTTGTCTGCATTTGAGCATGCCAGGTTCCCGGCAACTGATCGGCTGCACTGGCCGCACCGCCATTTTTTAAATCACCCTTTCATACCGGGCTGGCACGCGCTGGTTGTACTATTCATCGGAAGAACTCCAGACCGCTTGAGTTTTTGTTTTTGCCACCAACCGCAGCTGGCTGGAGCAGTGAATGGAACAGCTGTCTTAAGGCCCTGGAACACCCCGGGGAATTGCGGTTAAAATCTACAAACAAACCGGTTGCAGTTTCATTCAAACGGCGTAGATTGCGCGTGAGGCAGTAAATCAATCTATGCTATGAAAAAAATCAGAAATCTCGTGCTGTTTGCCGGTCTGATGCCGCTCGTTTTGACCGGCTGCGCCACCAACCAGGCCCGTGTTCAGTCGCAGCCGGCGGCGCTGGCTTGCACGGCATCCGCCGATCCCAATCTGGATCATTATCGTGATGTCGGCTGGACCTTGCGTCTGCCCGGCGACAATCCCTGAACCGGCCTAAAAATTCTTAAAGTCGCCGTCCAGCGGAATTTCATTCTTGCGTGCGGCCACTTCGGATTTGCGAGCCACCGGACGGTGACCGTTGCCGTTGACGTTGACGGCCTGGCTGGACGCCGGCTTCATTGGGGCGGCGAACGAGTCCGCTTCGACTTTGTTGACGCCGGCTGCCGAACCATTGCCGATGCCACCCACCAACTGCATCAGTTCGCCCACCGCCTGTTTCATCATTCCGGCTTGCGCGTTCAACTCCTCCGCCGCCGCCGCGCTTTCCTCTGCGGTGGCCGCATTGGATTGCGTCACCTTGTCCATCTGGCCCACCGCCGTGTTGATTTGCGTGATACCGTCGGTTTGCTCGCGCGAAGCCCCGGCCACTTCCGACACCAGTTCATCCACCTGCCGCACTTTGGTGGTGATTTCGGTCAGGGTGGCCGCGACCTTGCCGCTGATTTCGACGCCTTGGCCCGTCTTGACAATGGCCCCCTCAATTTTGCCAGCGGTCTCCTTGGCCGCCTGCGCGCTGCGCTGCGCCAGATTGCGCACTTCATCCGCGACCACTGCGAAACCCATGCCGGCTTCCCCGGCGCGGGCGGCTTCCACCGCCGCGTTCAAAGCCAGGATGTTGGTTTGAAAGGCAATTTCATCAATCGTCTTGATGATCTTGGCGATGTCGTCACTGGACACCTTGATGGCTTCCATGGCCAGGGACATGTCGTGCATGTCGGCCGCGCCTTTGTCGGCGGCCTGCCGCGCCTGTTTGGCCAGGTCATTGGCCTTATGTGCGTTTTCGGCATTGCGTTTGGTCATGCTGGCCATTTCTTCGAGCGACGAACTGGTTTCTTCGATCGAAGCGGCCTGTTCCCCTGAGCCTTGCGCCAGCGTCTGGCTGGCGCTGGAAACCTGGTTGGCGGCGGCGTTCACCTGGGTGGCCCCCTGGCTCAGGGTCTCAACCAGTCCCGTCAACGCATGACGCACGCGAATGGAGCTGAACGTGACCAGCAGCACCCCCAGCGCGGCGAATCCCACGCCGGTGGTGCCAAACCAAAAAACATATTGCCGGATGTTGCCAAAACTGGAGATGGTCAGGCGGGTGCGCTCGCTGGCCACACCCGAACAGAATTCCTTGACCTGCCCGGCGGCCTCGTTGAGCTGATTCACCTTGCCGGGTACTTCCTGATCCAGAATCTTCATGGCCCCCGGAAAATCCTTGTCCAGAATCGCCCGCAGCCGGTCCACCGTTTCCACATAACCAGCCAGGCCGGATTCGAGGGCGGCGATCCTTTTCTGGCCTTCTCCGTCAGGATAAAGCTGCTTCAACTGTCCCAGCACATCCAGATTCATTTTCTGAACCGCGTCCAGCTCGGCGGCTTTCGCCACGCGATCCTTGTCCTGCGCAAACATCAACTCGAAGGAATGCAGCCGGTAAATGGCCAGGTTTTCCTGCAGTGACGCGAGCAGCCGAAGGCTGGGCAACCCCTCCTGCTCCAAGCCATGCGTGGCAACTGTGCCGCGCTGGCAGACCTGCCAGAGCACCACGCCTTGCACGAGCAAAAAAATCAGCAGCAATACGATCAGTGCCTGGATAAAGAGGAAGCTGCTTTTAATGGAGGTACGGCGACGGTTTTTCATAAATATCTGAGGTTGTGGGAGGCACCGGACGCGAACGCCCGGTGCCTCCCAGTTATCAAACTGACTTGGTTAATTTTTCTTTTTACCAATTTTAAGGCGCGGTTGGTTTATTTGGCGGCAAGCACAACCAGTCCGTCGGCCTTGGCGGAATCAATGACGGCAATCGCACCGGGGGTGGCGGCGACGAGTTTGGAGGCTTCGTCCTCCGAATCCACGTTTTTGGGTGCGGAGCCGCCGCCCGTCATATACAAGCGCCGCCAGTAGGTGTTAAACTGGTCGGTCGTCATGCCGACATGGTCTTTCAGAAAAGCCTCTTGGGCATCACTGGCCTTGATGATCACAACAATGACACGGGCGTCACCCAGGGTTGATTTCTTGCCCAGCAGCACCGCCTTGATGGTGTCTGCATCCAGGGTCTGGCCCGTCAACCCCTTGTTGCCCAGCAGCGCCGGATCGGCATGGAGCGTGAAACTGCCGGCGACCAGTAAGACCGACGCGAACAGGAGTGAATGGATTTGATTTTTCATAAGTTGTTTCAAATAAGTTTTTGAACGCAGGTCAGAATGTAAACGTGAGTTTGGCGTCAAACATCATCCATGAGTCAGTACGGCTGGGGACAGGTGTCTGCGTAAACACCTCACCCGCGCCCTGCATATAGTGCGCTTCCATTTTGAAGATAAGATAATCGGTCAAGTTGAACCGGGCGCTGATCGCGGTGTCCGCCTGGTTCAAGTTTGGAAAACCGGGGACGATCGAGTTTACGCCGCGCTGCTGCCAATGCGTGTAGCTGAAGTAGGAGCCCAATTGGAGCCAGTGGTTTGCCTGCCACGTCGCCGACACGTAGTAATAAAAATTATTCTGATAGAGAAAGACGGTTGGAGCTCCGCCGGGAGCGCCAACATTGTATTTGGTATCATCAAATCCCCCCTCCGCGGCGAAGACCCAGTCGCCCCGGGTGTATTCCACCGACAAGAGCTGGCGGATATAATCGGGGGCATTTTTGTATAGGTCCGTGGCAAGCGGAGTAATGTAGCGTAGCGTATATAGGTTCTGGTAGTCGCTGGCGGAGTAGCCGATCCGGAGGCCTTGCACGGGGGTGTTCCAGAACAGACTGCCGCCAAAGGCGTCATCCATGTGAATGGCGAGGTTCGGAAACGGCGCGTCAACATTGAAATAATCGCTCGCGCCAGAATCTTTGGACATCGGGATGTTGCCGCCGAAAATCTTATAATCCAGGCTGCCGACCTTCCCCATTTCGATATTTCCGTAAGCCATGCCCCCGTCGAACGAAGCTTGGAAATCGCGGAGGCGGGCGTCATAGACACTCTGCGGCAGCAGCACAAAAGCGCGCGTCGAGTCCAGATCCAGCGTCTCATTGTAGAGTCCGCGCGGCATTTTCACCCGGCCAGCCCGCAGGCCAAACCATTGCGTGGCCTGATAATCCACGGTGCCCCAGTCCAGCTTGATCTGGTCATCGCCGTATTCGCCCAACTTCTGGCCGTACACCTGCGCCCCGACCCGCCACTTGTCGTACGCCATTGAGGCGTTGACCCCATATTCGCGAAAGTCAAAAGTCCCCTGACTGCTCTTGCCGCCGAGGTAATCGTTATTTCCGCTGTTGACGATAAAGCCCTGGCCGGCGAAGCCATGGAAATCAATCGGCGGCGCGTTGGTGCCGAAAAATGACAGGGGGACTTCGATGGCGGAGGCACTGCCCGCTGCCATGATCACGGCGGTAATGGCCAGCGCAAGTTTGTGGGAGGAGGGTTTCATTGTCATATCGTTTTGTTGTCAGTGGACGATTTTGTTTCGATTTTTTGTTGTTCCGGCACTTGGGCTTTCGCGCTAAAGAAGAAGGCACAACAGGACACTTTCTCCCCCGATGAAGACAAGGGGTGATTCAGTCGTGCCTATATCTGACAGGCCCAAAGTCCTGTCCGCTAAAGCTCCCGTAACATTTACGGGTCAAGTTAAAAGGCTTATCGGCAGGCTGACGGGGAACTTGAGAAGTTATTTTCGCTGCGGCGGGTTTTTGCCCTGACGTCGGAATTGAGATTCCGAACTTCGGATTTTGGCTCAGCCGATTTCCCTTGCGGCATCGTATTCGCCCCGGCGCGCGGCGCAGTTGCATTGGGCGCGATGCACCAGGGCTTGCTGCGCCGCCGGCACGTTGGCTGCCTGCCCGCGCCATATTTCCAAAGCCGGTTGCTGGATGGCGCGGGCAAACGAAAACGCCAGCGCCCAGGGCAGCCGCGACTTGAAGCGCACATTCATGGCATTCAACCGCGCCGAAGCCAGTTCGGCGGATTGTCCGCCTGACAGGAACGCAATTCCCGGAACCGCCGCGGGGACGGTGCGCAGGAGACATTGCACCGTGGCGTCGGCCACTTCTTCCACGGATTCCTGCTGCGGGCACGCCAGCCCCGGCGCCACCATGTTGGGTTTGAGCAGCATGCCCTCCAACCGCACCCGCTGGCAATTCAGTTGCGTAAAAACGGCCCGCAAAACTTCCGCGGTCACTTCGCGGCATCGCGCCAAAGCATGTCCCCCGTCCATGAGCACTTCGGGCTCGACGATGGGAACCAGCCCGGCTTCCTGGCACAAGGCGGCATAACGCGCCAGTGCGTGCGCGTTGGCCTCGATCCCGCTCCGGCTCGGAATGCCATCGCCGATGACAATCACCGCCCGCCATTTCGCAAACCGCGCGCCGAGTTGAACATACTCCGCCAGCCGTTCGCGCAACCCGTCCAGACCTTCGGTGATTTTCTCCCCCGGATGCCCCGCCAGGTCTTTGGCTCCGGCATCCACTTTGATGCCGGGAATAATTCCCGCATCGGTGAGCACTTTGACGAACGGTGTGCCGTCTTGCTTCTGCTGGCGGATGGTTTCGTCGAAGAGAATCGCGCCGCTGATGCTTTTCCCCAGGCCGGGCGCGGTCACGATCATTTCCCGATAGGCGCGCCGGGCTTCCACCGTCTGCGGAATGTTGAGTTTTGCGAAGCGTTTGTGGCAGGTGGGATTGCTTTCGTCCATCGCCAGCAAACCCCGGTCCCCGGCAACCAGCTTCCTCGCGGTATCCATCAAGCTTTGTGTATTCATGGTGACAATCTCCCGGTGGTTGAGTCCGCCGTCAACTGCCCTGTGACGCCGGCCATTTCCAGTTGCGGACTTCCGGCAGGTCCTCGCCGTGTTTATCAATGTATTGTTTGTGCTCGACCAGCTTGTCCTTGAGCTGTTGCTTCAAATACAGGCCCGGCGCGCCCGTTTGCGGCAGGCGGTCAATCGTGTCCATCACCAGATGAAACCGGTCGAGATCGTTCAGCACCGTCATGTCGAAGGGCGTGGTGATGGTGCCTTCCTCCTTGTAGCCGCGCACGTGGATGTTGTCATGGTTCGTGCGGCGATAAGTCAGCCGGTGAATCAACCACGGGTAGGCATGGAACGCAAAAATGACCGGCTTGTCCTTCGTGAACAACTCATCGAAATCAGCGTCGCTCAATCCGTGCGGATGTTCGCTTTGCGGTTGCAGCCGCATGAGGTCCACGACATTGATCACGCGAATTTTCAGGCTGGGCAGATGCTGGCGCAGAATGGACACGGCGGCCAGCGTCTCCAGCGTGGGCACGTCGCCACAGCAGGCCATGACCACGTCGGGCGCGGCGTCCTGGTCATTGCTGGCCCACTGCCAGATGCCGATCCCCTCGGTGCAATGGTTCACGGCCGCCTCCATCGTCAGCCACTGCGGCGCCGGATGTTTGCCCGCGATGACCACGTTTACATAATGGCGGCTGCGCAGGCAGTGATCCATCACCGACAGCAGACAGTTCGCATCCGGCGGCAGATAGACCCGGACGACCCCGGCTTTTTTATTGACGACGTGATCAATGAAACCGGGGTCCTGATGCGTAAAACCGTTGTGGTCCTGCCGCCAGACATGCGACGCCAGCAGATAGTTTAGCGAGGCGATTTTCCGCCGCCACGGCAGGTGCGCGGTGACCTTCAGCCACTTCGCGTGCTGGTTGAACATGGAATCCACGATATGAATAAACGCCTCGTAGCAGTTGAACAACCCATGCCGCCCGGTGAGCAGATACCCTTCGAGCCAGCCTTCGCATTGATGTTCGCTCAGCATCTCCATCACGCGGCCAGTGGGCGCGAGAAATTCATCGTTTGGCACGGTCGCGGCTTCCCATTGGCGTTTGGTCACTTCAAACAGAGCTTCCAGGCCGTTCGACAAGGTTTCATCCGGGCCAAAGACCCGAAAATTTCTTTGCGTTTGATTTAGCTTGGCCACATCCCGCAGGAACGGCCCCAGCACATGCGTGTCCCCGATGCCGCGAATCCCCGGCGTGGGCACGGCTTCCGCGTAGTCGCGGAAATCCGGCATCCGCAGGTCACGGAGCAAAATGCCACCGTTGGCGTGGGGGTTCGCGCCCATGCGGCGTTCGCCTTTCGGCGCCAGCTCGGCCAGTTCCGGTTTCAGCCGGCCCGATTCATCGAAAAGCTCTTCCGGCCGGTAACTTTTCAGCCAGTCTTCCAATAATTTGAGATGTTCGGGATGCGTGGCCGGGTCGGAGAGCGGCACCTGATGCGCGTGGAAGGTCCCTTCAATTTGCACGCCATCCACCACCTTTGGCCCCGTCCAGCCCTTCGGCGAATTGACCACGATCATCGGCCAGCGCGGACGCGTATGGTTGCCGTGGACGCGGGCGTCCTGCTGGATTTTTTTGATCTGCTCCACCGCCAGGTCGAGCGTCGCCGCCATCGCCTCGTGCATGAGCGCCGGTTCATGGCCTTCCACGAAATACGGTGTCCAGCCGTAACCGCGCAACAACTGCTCCAACTCCTCCCGCGTGATGCGCGCGAGCAGGGTCGGATTGGAAATCTTGTAGCCATTCAGATGCAGGATCGGCAGCACCGCGCCATCGGTGACCGGATCGAGAAACTTGTTGGAATGCCAGGCCGTGGCCAGCGGTCCGGTTTCCGCCTCGCCATCACCCACCACACAGGCCACCACCAGCTCGGGATTGTCGAAGACCGCCCCGAACGAATGGCTCAGCGAATAGCCCAGTTCACCGCCCTCGTGGATGGAGCCGGGTGTTTCCGGCGAAGCATGGCTGGGTATGCCCCCGGGAAATGAAAACTGAATAAAGAGTTTCCGCAAACCGGCCTCGTCCTGGCTGATGTCGGGATAAACCTCGCTGTAAGTGCCTTCCAGATACGTGTTGCCCACCACCGCCGGGCCGCCGTGTCCGGGGCCGGAAACGTAAATCATATCCAGGTCATATTTCTTGATGACCCGGTTCAAGTGTACGTAAATAAAATTCTGTCCGGGCGTGGTGCCCCAATGGCCCAGCAGCATGTGTTTGACATCCGCGAGCGCCAGCGGACGTTTCAGCAGCGGATTGTCGTAGAGATAAATCTGACCGACCGACAGGTAATTGGCGGCGCGCCAATAGGAATCCATGCGCTGCAGCAGTTCCGGCGTGAGAGTTTTTGTTTCCATAAAATCAATGCTAATGCACTCAGATGTTAAATTCCAAAATAAACCATCGCTGAGGATGTTACTTTTGGATGGCGGGAACAATGGGGTGAACACCCCATTCCGCTGTAGCGGCGGTCTGTGACCGCCGTCGCATTGCGGCAGCGGCGGTCTGCGAGATGCCCTGTCTTTGCAGCCTGAAGGGCTGACCTATAACAGCCTGGGGCAAGCTCGTGCAACGAGCGCCGCCCCAGGTCCCCGCCCCCACCACGGCATAAGCGCTGTAAGCGCGCCCCACCTGTCAAACGTTCGTGTCCGCCCCGCCCGCACCCAGTGGGATGCAGGAGCCTCCCACCCCACCCGAGGACGCGCGCGCTCCCGCTCGATTTTTTCTGTATTCATCTGTGAATATCCGTGCGCTTTACCTAAAACGCGGTGCGTCACTGCCCGGGGAGCGCACCCGCCCCGGGTGCTGTTTTCCGCGCCCTCGCGGAAAACACGCGCGCAAGCGGCGCTCCCGAGCCTTCCCAATACATCGCTCGTAATCAGCACCCGCTTGTAGTGTCGAGGCTGCGCCTCGATCTTCCCCCCGTCTTTCCGCTTTTAGATTTTAGATTTTAGATTCTCGCCCGGCCAGCTTTGCGTCTTTGCCTCTTGGCGCCTTTGCGTTGAAATCTGGTCCGTCCGCACTTAACCGATTCTGTTAGCCGCTACGTTGCAGCTTCTGAAAAGCCGGTTAAAATCGCCGGTGAATGTGACCACATTTAACCCAAATCCTGGAGTTCGAAATCCCAAATCCGAAAGCAATCCCAAGCCCGAAAGCCCAGTCACCGGCCTTTCGGATTTCGGC
>Ga0181520_10005382_pt1 | contig 20470 bp, 12 predicted proteins | sample PEATcosm2014_Bin_29_FD_132451 | JGI IMG/M metagenome (GOLD analysis project Ga0181520, IMG submission 132451) | Peatland microbial communities from MTU Mesocosm Facility, Houghton, MI, USA - PEATcosm2014_Bin02_30_metaG | ecosystem: Environmental > Terrestrial > Soil > Wetlands > Peat | place... | reverse complement strand
GTTCTTATCCAATGAGGGGCTGCTTTCCAGGCTCTTGCGAGCCTGGCTAAACTCTTTCGGCCCTTCGGGCCTTTGGGGGCAACGGCCCGTGATTCGCACGCAAGATGTGGGTAAAGCATAGCCACTCGTGGAGAGGGGAGAACGGCGGACGGCAACGACACGGCAACAACAAGAATTCGCCGTGGCGGGCCGAGTGTCCTTTGGCGGCAGGGTCAGGCGGTGATGATCGTGCGGAGGCGGTCGGCGTCTATGGCGCCGCTTTTCGCGTGGCGGCCTACGAAAGCGAGGAGATCGGCGGCGATGCGGCGGACATCGCCCTCGAGTACGCGGCGCTTGTTCGTATCTTCGGGCGCATCGTGGGCGTCGCGGAGGGCGCGCTGCCACTCGCCGACGCGCAGGAGAAGCTCGACGCCGATGCGCGCCTTCTCGACCGCCTGCCAGTGGCGTTTTTCACCCTTCGCGGCGAGGGCCCGGGCGCGGCCGAGGCGCTCCAGCGCCGGGCGGAGGAGGTCTTCCGTGGCGCGGCGAGCGTAGGTGAGGTCATAGTGGTACACGCACGGACCGGGGCGCACGAAGTCGCGCATGAAGGCCTCGAGGAAGGCGGACATCTCGGCCGCTGCGGGGCCGTAGAGCAGGTCACCATGCTCGCGCACGAAGCCGGCGATATCGAGGCCCGGCTGCCAGGCATACTGGCCGAGGAGGTGTGCATTCAGGCCATACGCGCCCCACTCCTCGGGCTTGAACTCCATGACGTAGCCATCGCAGCCGTGCGCCGCGAGCCAGGCCCAATTGTCGGGGTACATGTCCGCCAGCGGGAACGGCAGAGAGCACATGTCGATGAGCATCGTGTACTCGAACAGGTGAAGCTCGCCGGAGACGCGGGCGCGCCAACCGTCGAAGAACTCCGCGTAAAGCGCGTTCGAGCGCGTGCAGTCGGGGTATCCGGCGAAGGGGTGCTTGAAGCAGCGAGTGAACGGCGCGAAGCACACGTCCACGTTGTCGGGGATGTCCAGCGTCGGCGGCTCGACGTAGTTGACGTACGCGAGGGCGCTGAGGCGCTTGTCCGGGTGAGCCGGGCGGAGGAGATCGGCGACCCGGTTCACGAAGCGGATATAGGTGTCCGTGCGGCGGGGCTGATCCGCGAGAAACGCGCTGGGCGACTGCGGCTCCAGGGCCCGGCAGGCCTCGCACTCGCACCAGCCGTAACAATCGTTCGGCCAAAGGCCCACGCGATCGAACTCGGGGTTCTCGGCGAAGAAGGCGGCGATGCGCTCGGCGATGATCTCGGCGACAGCGGGGTTCGAGGCACAGAGTTGGCCGTCGGTCACGCGCTCGCCGTTGACGAGGGCGAAGAACTCGGGGCGCGCGGCGTGGAACTCTGTCGGCGGCAGCCAGTATTTGAAGCTGTGGTGCCCCATCTCCATCTTCATGCCGCGCAGGATAGCCTCATCCCGCAGGACCCGGCGGTAATCGTCGAAGGCGTCCGGCACGTTGGCGAAGACCATAAACCGGTTGAAGCGGTTCTTCGCCATCCAGTCGAGCATCGTCACCGTGTCGCGGTCGATGCGCGGGTAGTTGGTGAAGGCCCGATTGGTGAAGACCGGGGACACCGTCTCGTCGGTGTACGGAACCGCCAACTCGGTGTCGCGCGGGACGATCTCCCCGCCGTCCCATTCCGACAGCCACCGGCAGCCGCAGTGTTTCTCGAGGAAATAGTACACCGCGTGCAGGAGCGAAAGGCGATCTTCGCCGGAGAGAGTGATGCCGTCCGGGGAGATGCAGATGCGGAAGGAGGCACGGCTTCCTACCCCCCTGCCCCCCTCCCTCGTAGGGAGGGGGGAACGGCAGCCTCGCGCGGCGGCAGTGGCTTCCATTGTGAGGGCGTCTATAGAGGTAATTGCAAAAGTCGCTGCGTCGTCTGTAGGAGCGGTCTCCAGACCGCGATTGCCGTTAATACGCCGCGATAATGACACGTTTTCGTCTTTATAGACGCTATTTTGCACACTATGAGGGCCGGTCGCACTCTGGAGAGTGCTCCTACAGACTTTTGCAATTGCGTCTATGCAAAGGGAAATCGCGGGTTGCTCAGCGTCGGCGACGACCGGGAAGCGGTTGCCGGTGATGATGGCTAGGTAGAAGGAAAGCTGCTCGGCGGCGAAGCTGTCGACGCAGCCCTCGGGCAGGATGATGGGCAAGGGTTGCTCGGCGAGAGGGAACATGAAGAGGCTACCTCGGCCGCCAGTCCTTGACGATCAGGTCCAGGGCGCCGATGGTGCGCCCTGTGGCGAGGTTCATCCGGGCCATCGAGAGTTCGTCCAGGGACCCGCACGCCAATTCGATATGCCCGACATTGATCGTCGTCTCGTCCCAGGTGGGGTCCATGTCCACCCATTCCCCCACATAGACCTTGTCCCATGCGTGATACCAGAAGGCCCCGTTCTTGTAGACGACGCCGGTGACGAACTGCGACGGGAGACCCACGGCCCGCGCGAGGGCGGCGAGAAGCGTCGCGTGCTCGCTGCAGCAGCCACGCATTGAGTGCAAGACCTCCAGCGCGGTGACAGGCTGCGGCTCGGACTCGACCTTGACCATGTGATCGAAGACCCACTTGTTGAGAGCCACGGCAGCCTTCCAGGCGTCGGTCTCGTTACCCACGATCTCGCGCGCGGTCTTGATGATCTCCGGGTTGTCCGACTGCGCGACCTCGGTCGGCTTGAGGTACTCGGCCAGGTTCGGATCGGCGATGGGAAGGCGCGCCGCAGCGCCGCTGAAAGGTCGGCGGACGATCTTCAGGGCGGCCGAGAGGTCGGGCTGGGCGGTCACTCTCTGGCGCGGCGAGGAGGGGATGTACGAGGCCGGCGACTCGGCGCGGCCGCGAGCGATGAGGCTCAGGTCGGTCAGGGCGACGGTGTCGGGAATGGCCCGGTCGGCCTTGATGCTGTTCGATATCTTCAGCGGCGAGGTCGATGCGCTGAGGGCCTCTTGCTCGGTGACGCGGGCGAGGATCATGTCCAGCAGGCCGGGGGCTTCCTGTCGCACGATCGTGCCGTCGGGCAGCAGGTAGGTGAAGGCCTCGACGCCCATCCGCGCACTCTTCGAGCCAAGCTTGTAGCGGCCATCCGTCGGGGTCGGCAGCGCAAGCACGGTGATGATGTCGTCGTCCATCTCGTCCACTTCGGGCCTGAAGACCTCAACGGTGCGGCTGTCGCCGAGCTTGAGCTTGCCGGCGATGAGTTCGGGCCACAGTTGCAGGTCGGAGCCGAAGTGGTCGGTGATTGACAGTGTCTTCGTTTCGTGCGTGTTCGGCGCGGTCACGGTGACGCGGAGGCCGTCCGCTGCGACGGTTGCCTCGGTGATCTTCTCCCGTCCCATCTCGTTCTCGTACAAGCGGATGACGACCGGGCGCAGGGAATCGTCGAGCCGGGTCATCTGCTCGCTTTCGATCTTGAGCGTCGGGCCGGTGATGGCGATCTGCACCACGGCGCGCTCCACCACTTCGAGGTAGTTGCGGCCGCCCTCCGTCACCAGGCGCGCCTTATGGGAGGCGTACCCGGCGACCTTGCCCATCACCGAGACCGTGTACCAGTCCGTGCCGCATAGCTTGCGCAAGCTGTCGCCGGACAGCCGCAACGGGGCGCCCTCGGACGCTCCCGCAATGGCGAGGCACAGCACGGCGGACGTGAGCAGGAATCTGGCGAGCCGGTCGATGCAGGGTGGATTCATGGCTTTCGCAGGAATCGTCGTTAGCCTCTCCCCTCCCATATCCCCATATAGCGCGGTCGCGGGGTAGGGCCGTGCGCCGGGTAAATGGCAACCTCACCCCGACCCGCCTACGATGGGTAGGCCCCTCTCCAATGCCGCGCAGAGCACAGCCCGTGGAAAGGGGGGAACGGCAGCAGTTTGTTGCTGCCTGAAAATCGTCGTTAGCCTCTCCCCTCCCGGAACGGGAGGGGTGGCCCGCCGCAGGCGGGACGGGGTAGGGCCGTCGCCTTTTCATCGTCTCAGAGTGCCGGAACCCGGCATGACGACTGCATTGGGTTTCATTCATGCCTCTCCGGGCGTGGGATTCGCCGCTGGAGCAGGGACTTTGTCTCCCTCGCCCGACATGAGGCGACGGAAAGCCGCGACAAGGCGCGGGTCGTACTTGCTGCCGGCTCCGTCGACGACGGCCTGGAGGGCCTCGCGTTGCGTCATGCCGCTGTCGAGACTGGTGGGGTGTAAGAGGCGGTCGTAGCCGTCGCAGACAGCAACGATTCGCGCGCGCAGAGGGATGTCCTCGCCCTTGAGGCCTTCGGGGAAGCCGGTGCCGTCCCAGGCCTCGTGGTGGTGGACAACGATGTCGATGACCGGCTGGAGGAAGCCGATTGGCTGGAGAATCGTGCGGCCGATGAGAGAGTGCATCCGGTAGAACATTGCGCCTGCGTCGCTGCCCGCGCGGGCGTCGATGACCTGCTCGTCGAGGCCGATCTTGCCGATATCGTGGAGGGTGCAGCCGAACTGCATCAACTCCAGGTCCTCATCTGACAGGCCGACGGCTTTCGACAGCCGCTGGGCGAGTTCGTTGACGCGCTCGGAATGGTTGTAGGTGGCCGAGTCGCGGGCCTCGATGGCGCGGGTGAGAGCCCGGACGGTTTCGTAGTAGTTGCGGCGGATGTCCTCATAGAGCTGCGCGTTCTCGATCCCGACGGCGGCCTGGTCGGCAAAGGCTGTCAGAAGGTCGATCTCGGAGGACCTGAAGGTCTTTCTGCGCCGCGAGTAGATGCGGATCACGCCGAGGGTCTCTTCCTTGGACTTGAGGGGCACGGAGAGGATCGACGCGATCCCGGCTTTGCGCGCCGCCTGGGAATACTGGAAACGCGGGTCCGAGCCGGCGTCGCGAATCTGCACCACCTTGCCCTCAACCACCGCAGCGTCGAGGGGGCTGGTCTCGAGCGTGACCGGCCCCTTGCCCCAGTAGCTTTCGTCAAGCCCGGAGGTAGCGGCCAGTTTCATTTCGCCGGTTGCGCGGTCGAGCAGGCGGATGCTGCACGCGTGTCCGTGCATGACGGCGACGGAATGGGTGGCGATGAGATCGAGCACCCGCCCGATGCGCAGTGTTGAGGTGATGCTGCGGGCCACCTGATATAGAGTGCGGGTTTCGGAGATGCGTCGCTTGAGAGCGGATGAAGTGCGAGCGGACACCATCGCGACAACGAAGAACATCAGCAGCCGGGGGATTCCCTCCCACACGCCCTGCGGCACCGGCCCGTCGACGTCGATGCGGGAGGGCATCCACGGACCGCACAGCGAGGCGGCAAGAAGCGACGCCAGGGTCGCTCCCCAGTCGCCGAATACGAAGGCTGCGTAGATGATCGGCAGGTAGTAGAAATGTACCGCTATCCCGCTCGTGCCGGTCAACTTGACGACGACCGTGATCGCGGCCATCGACAGGAGGATAACTATCGCCGCACCGATCAGGTAGGCGACGCGCGACCTTTGCACCAGTGAAGCCTCCTCACACGACGAAGCGGCAGTATGAACATGTGGCTGACACCGGCTCGCCCGGACGGCTCAGCGCACCTTGGTTCCGGGGCTGCAGTCACGATCGAAAGTGACCAGCGCCTCGGGTGTTTTCTCGCCGGCGGCCAGCAACATGCCCTGCGATTCGACGCCCCGGATGGTCGCCGGGGCAAGGTTTGCGACGACGACCACGTTCCGTCCGACGAGGTCTTCGGGCTTGAAGACCTCCGCAATCCCGGCGACGATCTGGCGCGGGCGCTCCTCACCGACGTCGACGCTCAGCTTCAGCAGCTTGTTGGCGCCCTCGACCGGCTCTGCGGACAGCACGCGACCGGATTTGAGCTGCACCTTCTGGAAGTCGTCGTAGGTGATCGTGTCTGCGGTCGCGGTCGGAGCTTTCTTCGGCGACTCGGCGGTCGCGGTCTTCTGCTCCTCCGCCTTGAGCTTCGCCTTCAGCCGCGCGAGATCGACCCTCGGGAACATCGGCTTCGGCTCGCCGATTCGGCGTCCCTCGGGGAACTCGCCGGCGCACACATCGTCCCAGGTGACCGGGAGATCGCCGAGGCCCATCTGCCGCCGGATCTCCGCCGCCACCTCGGGCATGAAGGGCGAGATCGCGATCGCCACGACGCGGACGCAGTCGAGCACATCATAGAGCACCGTGCCCAACTCCACGCTCTTGCCGGCCTTGAAAAGCGCCCACGGCTCGCGCTTGTCGATGAAATGGTTGCCGGCGCTGATAAGCTCCCAGATGGCCTCGAGGGCGCGGCGGAACTCGAATTCCGCCATCGCGGCTTCGACGGCGCTTCGGGCGGTGTCGATCGCCTCGCGAAGCTCTCCCGCTCCGGGACCAGGCTGGGGCACTTCGCCGTCGAAGTAGCGCTGGATCAGCGGCAGCGTGCGGTTCAGCAGGTTGCCGAGGTCGTTGGCGAGATCGGCGTTGAAGCGTCCGAGGAGGGCGTCGAATGAGAAAGCCCCGTCGAGGCCGAAGCTGACCTCGCGGAACAGGAAGTAGCGCACCGCGTCGATCGCGATGTCGAAGTCGGCGCCCGAGACCTCGGCGAGTTTGTGCGCGACGTGTGGCAACTCGATCTTGTTGCCGCGGCTCTTGCTGATCTTGTCGCCGCTGTCGCTCATCCACCAGCCGTGGGCGAAGATCGTCTTCGGCAGCGGCAGGTCGAGCGCGAACAATATGCTCGGCCACAAGGTGGCGTGGAACCGGGGCAGGATGTCCTTGCCCATGAGCTGCACGTCGGGCGGCCAGATGTCCAGCCCCGTGTGCCGCTGGTAGCTGAGATAGTTGATGAGCGCGTCGAACCAGACATACACCGACTGAGACTCGTCGTCCGGCGCCGGGATGTCCCACTCGGCCTTCGCGCGGCTGACACAGGCATCTCGCAGCCCCTGGCCGATGAGACTGAGGACCTCGTTACGGCGCGACTCAGGCTGGATGAACTCCGGGTGCTGCTGGATGTAGGCGGCGAGGCGGTCGGCGTATTTGGAGGTGCGGAAGAAGTATGCCGGCTGGGTGACTTGCTCCACGGGCCGCCCGCAGTCGGGGCACTTACCGTCCTTCAGGTCCGCCTCCCGCAAGTACGTCTCGTCCGGGACGCAGTACCATCCCTCGTACTCGCTGCGGTAGATGTCATCCGAGGCGACCAGCGCGCGCCAGACGTCCTGCACGGTGCGGACATGGTAGCTGTCCGTGGTGCGGATGAAGGCGTGCTCGGAAATGTGCATGACCTTCCAGAGGTCTTGGTAGGCCCGGGAATTCTCGTCTACGTGCTGCTGCGGCGTCACATTGCGTGCCGCGGCGCTCCGAGCGACCTTGGCCCCGTGCTCGTCCGTGCCGGTCAGAAAGACAACGTCACGGCCCAGGAGACGCTGGTATCGGGCGATGCAATCCACCGCTACGGTGGTGTATGTATGCCCAATGTGCGGTGAGTCGTTGACGTAGTAGATCGGGGTCGTGATGTAGAAGCGACTGTGATCGGGTGAATCGGACATTCTCGTGAACCTCGGCCTTCCTGGCCCAAACCGGGCGGCGCGCCCCGGACGTGAACTCATCTTCCGTCTTCCGGCACTCTAAAGCGATCCCGCCTGGGCGAGACGGCGCCCTCACCCCCGGCCCCTCTCCACGAGTGGAGAGGGGCCGGGGGTGAGGTGCATTTAGGGCAGTCGGCCCGCTTGCGCAGAAGCTCGAACTTGCGCGCAGGCGCTGCATTTGTACTCGTAGATCGGCATGACGATCACTCCGCGACGCGTCACGGCGTCGAGGAGCCGCCACCCCCTCCGTCCGTCGCTCCCCCGCCGGGCTTGGGGCCCCGGCGGCGGTAGTAAGGCCGGCCACCGCGGCGACCTTTCGGCGCTTGCTCGCCGGTCTGCGGAGCCTTCGGGGCCTCCGATGCCGGCTGTTGCGGCGGCGGCTGACTGGATTGCCCGGACTGGGCCTGCTGCCCGGATTGAGTCTGTCCGCCGGAGCCGCCCGACCTGCCGCGCCTGCCGCGACGTCTCCCCTGGCGCGGCTTGGCTTCCGCGCCTTCCGTCGCCCCGCTCTCTTTGGCGGCGTCGGAGGGTGCCGGTGCGCCGGCGCTTTCGGCGGCCGGCGGTGCGGCGCCTTCGGTCTGCTGCGCCTGCGCCTGGGTCTGCTCGGTCGCGCCGGCAGGGCGCTTCCTGCGTCCCCGGCGCCGTCGCCGGCTGCCGCCTTCAGGGGCGGAGGGAGCCGCTTCAGGGGCCTCGCCGGTCGGGGGAACGAACGGGACCGGCTTGTGTTCGCCCTTCTCGGCTGCTTTGGCCGGGGTCCTCTCTCGGGCCGGCGCCGGAGCTTTCTCCACGGCCTTCTCAGCCGGAGCCTGCGGCGCTCTCTGCCCGCGACGAGGCGCCTCGCGGGTCTTCGGCTGGCGCTCTTGCCTGCCGGGCCGTCGACCTGCGGGTCTGGAATCATCTGTACCCTCGGCCACGCCTCCGAAAACCGCCTCTTCAATGGCCTGCTGGTCGGCTCCCTCGGGCGCGGGGCCCGGCGGGCCGAATCTGACCTCGATGTACTCCCCGTCGGCGACCTCGGCGATCACCATCTCTTTAAGCAATATGACGTGCCGCACGACGCCTTCGCCCTTGGGCGTGTCGATTCTCGAGCCGATCTTCGGCAGCTTGGCGGACAGGTATCGGTACACCTCGTGCTCGTACTTCAGACAGCACATCAGCCGGTCGCACACGCCGCTGATCTTGGCCGGGTTGAGGGCGAGGCCCTGATCCTTGGCGACCTTGATCCCCACCGCGTCGAAGTTGCGCAAGAAAGTCGTGCAGCAAAGCTGGCGGCCGCAGGGGCCATACCCGCCGATCATCTTGGCCTCATCGCGCACGCCGATCTGCCGCAGCTCGATCCGGCAGCGGAAGGCCTCGGCGAGGTCGCGAACGAGGCCGCGGAAGTCGACGCGGCCCTCGGAGCCGAAGAAGACGACCAGGCGCTGCCCGTCGAAGCTGTAGTCCGCCTCGATGAGCTTCATCGGCAGGCCGTGCTCGATGACCTTTTCCTCGCAGATGCGCAGGGCTTCCTTCTCGCGAGCCTGCAGGTCCGCCTCGTGCGCAATGTCCTCCGGGGTTGCCTGGCGCAAGATCGGCTTGAGCGGCGGCGCATCGTCCTGGTCGAAAGACGGGCGGAACTCGACAACCTCGCCGATGTCGATGCCTTTCTCCGTCGCCGCGATGACCCGGTCGCCCACCTCGCAGGCCACGTTGGCGGTGGAAAAGTAGTAGACCTTGCCGGATCGCCGGAAGGAGACGCCCACCGCCGTGCGGGACGCAGGGAAAGCATCTGCGTCATCGGGTATGTCGAAGGCAAGGATCATGCGCTGCCGCTCGGGGGGAGCAACCGGCTCTTCCGGCTCGGCCTCGGCGACCAGCAGCGCATCGGCCTTGTCGGCTTGGTCCGCAATGATCTCTTCCGGCGCGGTCTCTGCGACTGACTCTTCGGCCTGGTCTGCGCCGATCTCTTCGGGGTCTGGGTTCATTGTCATATAGGATTGAACGGCCCTACACGGGCCTGTCTCTCGCTGGAGCATGGATGAATGCGACGGTCTCTGGCCCCCGGATTTCAGACCCCGGCCGGCACGACAGTCCCCCCCGGTCTTGCCCGCGCCGGTTCGCGCAGGGTCAGCTTATCGAAGACGTCCTCCAGTGCCGAAAGGATCTCGTCCGGGCGCGACCGGTCGTATCCGAAGCTGATGACCGCCGGACTGAAGGTCGCCCTCGGCAAAGACGCGCGAACACCCGCGCGAGCCTGTCGTGGCGTCGGGGTATAGAGGCCCTTGAGCACGCGCAGTTCACGTGAGTTCAGTATCTTATCCGCCGCCAGCTTGACGTTGATGCGCCCCTCGGCGGCTGAGACGTCAGCCACGCCGACCTCGAACGCCTTCAGCTTCAGGCCGGCGATGCGCACGAGGTTCGCCACCGGCTCCGGCTCTTCGCCGAAGCGGTCTCGAATCTCATTCGCGAAGTCGGCCAGCTCCTCAACGGACTCGACCGCCGCAAGCCGCCGATATACGGCGATCCGTTGGTTCTCGCCGGGAACGTAGTGCGCGGGGATGACCGCCTCAATTGGAACGTCGATCGAGGGCAGCCCCTCCGACGGGCGCGCCGTCTCGCCGCGCAGTGTCTTTACTGATTCTGCCAGCATCTGGCAGTACAGGTCAAGGCCGACTGCAGACATGTGCCCGGATTGCTCGGCGCCGAGGATGTCGCCGGCTCCGCGAATCTCCAGGTCGCGGAGTGCGATCTTGAACCCCGACCCCAGCTCGCTGAACTCCTCGATCGCGCGCAGGCGCTCTTCGGCTTCGACCGTCATCCGGTCGGGATACCTGTACAAGAGGTAACAATACGCTTGACGGTTGGACCTCCCTACGCGCCCGCGAAGCTGGTAGAGCTGCGCGAGGCCCAGGCGGTCCGCATCGTCGACGATGATCGTATTGACGTTGGGCACGTCGAGGCCGTTCTCGATGATCGTCGTGCATACGAGCACGTCGAATTCCTCGGCGTAAAACGCCAGCATGACCTGTTCGAGGTCGTCCTCGGGCAGTTGGCCGTGCGCCACCCCGACTCGAGCCTCCGGCACGAGCCGTTGCACTCCGGCGGCGATGTGGCTGATCTGCTTGACCCGGTTGTGGACGAAGAAGACCTGCCCGCCGCGCGCCAGTTCCCGGCGCACCGCCTCGGCGATGAGGGCCTTGTCGCGCTCTCGCACATAAGTGCGGACCGGCATGCGGCCCTCGGGCGGGTCGTTGATGACCGATATCTCCCGAATCCCCGACAGCGCCATGTTCAGCGTCCGGGGGATGGGTGTCGCCGTGAGGGTGAGCACATCCACCGACTCGCGCAGCTTCTTGAGGCGCTCTTTCTGCTTCACCCCAAACCGCTGCTCCTCGTCAATCACGACCAGGCCGAGGTCCTTGAACTGGATGTCGGACATGAGCAGCCGGTGCGTGCCGATGAGGATGTCGACCGAACCCTCTTTGACGCCGGTGATGGTCTTATGCTGCTCTTCTTTGGACTTGAACCGGCTCAGCATCCCGACTTCCATAGGATAGCGCGACAGCCGCTCGCGGAAGGTGTTGTGATGCTGCTGGGCGAGGACGGTGGTCGGGCACAGCACCGCGACTTGCTTCCCGTCGAGGCAGGCCTTGAAGGCGGCGCGGATCGCGACCTCGGTCTTGCCGAAGCCCACGTCGCCGCACACGAGCCGATCCATCGGCAACGGGCGCTCGAGGTCCGCCTTGACCTCCTGGATCGCCTGCCACTGGTCGTGCGTCTCCTCGAAACGGAAGGAGGCCTCAAGCTCGTGCATCCACGGCGAATCGGGCGAATACGCGTGTCCCTTGGCGGACTCCCGCGCGGCGTACAGCTTCATCAATTCGCGGGCCAGAAGCTGCGTCGACTTGCGGGCCTTGCGCTTTTGCTGCTCCCAGCGCCCGCTCTTCAGCGCTGTGACCTGCGGCGGGGCGCCATGCGAGCCGATGTACTTCTGAACGCGGTCGAGCTGCGTGACCGGGACGTAGAGCTTGTCATTGTCGGCGTATTCGAGGACGAGATAGTCGCGCTCCATGCCGCCGATTGTCTGCTTCGAGAGGCCTTTGTAAAGCGCGATGCCGTGGTTGATGTGCACCACGTAGTCGCCCTCGTGAAGCTCGCGCAGCGACGTAAGCGTGAAGCCCCGGCGGTAGGTCGCCTCCTCGGGTTTGCGTAGCTTGCGCCAGCCGTAGATCTCGCGGCCCGTGAGGACGATGAGCCTCGCGCCCCGCACCATGAATCCGCCCGTCAGGTCGAGGTTGCAGACGGTGATCTTACCCGGCTCGAGCCGCAGGTGGCCGTCCACGGCCTCCACGTCCCGCAGGCCGCGCGTTGTGAGGACCTCGACCGTCTGCGCGGGGTCGTTCGTGCAGACGAGAATGTGCTGCTTCTCGCGCTGCCACTCGGCGAGGCCCTCGACGAGAAGCTCGAACTTGCCGCCGAAGCTGTCGACCGGCGGGGTGGGGAACTGGACGAGTTCGGCCTTCGGCGCCCAGGGCACGTCGCGCTGTAGCATGGACAGATAGAACGTCGGGCGCGTCCGGCGAGAGCCGACGAGGTACTTCGCCACGAACTTCGCAAAAGGCATGCACGCGGTCTCAGGCAGCCGCAAATGCGAGCCCAGTTTCACCGCGGTCTTGTACGCGTACTGGACATCCTGCTCGAACTGGTCGGCGGCTGACTGCACGCGCACCGGCTCATCGACGACGACCACCGTGTCGGGCGGGAAATAGTCGCACGGGCTTTCCGGCTCGGAGTAGATGTACGGCAGGTAATGCGCCAGACCGTCCGCCGGGCGAAGTTGCTCCAGCGCCTCGACATCCTGGTTCATCCGGTCTCGCAGACGCTCGGCCTCCCGCGACTTCTCCTGGTCGACGAGCACGTCGATCTCCCGGCGGAAGGCGCTGCGAATGGCGGGAAGCGCGCGACGCACGGCCTGCTCGGTCAAAAGTATCTCGCCCGCCGGTCCGATCCCGATGCGCTCCAGGTGCGAGGTGGACCGCTGAGTGACGGGCTCGAAGTAACGGATCGACTCCACTTCGGGGCCGAACAATTCGATGCGGATCGGCTTCGGCGCGGTAGGTGGCGAGACATCGACGATGCCGCCGCGGATCGAGAACTGCCCGATGTCGTCCACGAGGTCCACGCGCTCGTAACCCAGATCGATCAGCGCCCCGCCGATGTCTTCCAGGTCGATGCTCTGGCCTTTGACGATCTCGCGCCGGGCGGCGACGAGGGCGGAGCCGGGGACGGTGAGGTGAACCAGTGCCTTGATCGAGGCGACGACGATGGTCGGCGTACCTGCCGACAGCCGCTCCAGGACCGTCAGTCGGGCCGCCACGGCGCCCCGCTCCGGGTTGACGCCATCGTACAGGGCGGAGGCGATAGACGGGTAGAGCAGGCACCGGCGCTCGGCGTCAGGCTTGCCCTCATCGCCGAGGAAGGCGGTGATGTCGTCGGCCAATTGCTGCGCCCGCTCGTCGCTGTAAGAGATGATGAGACCGGTGGAGCCCTCGTCGGCCAGAAGCCCGGTGCAAAGCAGCGCTTTGCCGGCCCCGCTGACGCCCTCAACGTTGAGGGTTCGGCGCGAATCAGCGGATGCCGCAATCGCGGCATAGTCCGGTGAGGACTTCAGGTTCTCCAAGAAGGCGTCGAGTGGTCGCAAGGGAGAAAGGGATATCGAACCTGGATGCGGGATATGCGAAAGGTAGCTAACGCAACGGCTGGTGACACGCCGGTAGGCACGCCATGAGCGAAGTCATGCCGTGCAGCCGTGTCTCTAATTAGGCGCAGCCGGAGACGCAAGGAGAAGTTGCCACGAAGTCACCAAATCACGAAACGACGAGCCGTTGACAGGGCCGTCTCGTGCTCTGGTGTCTTTGTGGTAAACGCCGTCCCTCTGGCGACTCTTACAGCCGCAGAACTCTGCGCGCCCCCGAACCCTTAACCTTTGCCGTTATGTTCCCAGACCAGCGCCGCTGCGCCCAGCACGCCCGCGTCGTTACCGAGTTGTGCCGGGACGATCTGCGTCACATCGAAGCCGCTGATGAGGCTGCGCGCGGCGACGGTTCGACGTACGGAACCGAAAAGCGCCTCGCCCGCGGCGGCGATCCCCCCGCCGAGCACGATGCGGTCCGGGTCGCACAAAACGATGCAGTTACACAGTGCGATCCCGATGAAGTTGCCGATCTTCTCGTAGACCTCGATGGCCACGCGGTCGTTCCCGGCCGCAGCCTTCGAGATGATCTCCGGGGTGATCCTCCGCACATCGCCGTCAACCAGGTCCATGATGATGCTGTGCTTGCCCGCCTGCAAGGCCCGCACCGCGAGATCGATGATCGCCTCTTTCGCGGCGACGGCCTCGAAGCATCCCCGGTTCCCGCAGCCGCACTTCGGCCCATTGGGCTGGATGATGAGGTGCCCCACCTCGCCCATGATCTGCCGGGGGCCGCGGATGACCTCATTATGCAGGGCGATGCCGCCGCCGATGCCGGTGCCCAGCGTGAGCATCACCATGTTCTCGACATCCGCGCCCGCCCCGAAACGAAGCTCCGCAAGCGTCGCGCAGAACGCATCGTTGCCGACGAAACAGGGCCAGCCGTCGAAGCGCGCGGAAAGTTCCTGCGTCACGCGAACGCCGTCGAGGGCGTGCAGGTTCGGGCACTGCTTGATCGTGCCGGTCTCGGGCACGACAGGCCCGGGGATGCCGATGCCGACGCCGGCGACCTCGCCTCCGTCGCCGATCAGCCCCGCAACCTCACAGACCCCGGAAGCCAGAGAATCGAGGATGTGCTTTGCAAGACCCTCGGTGGCCGTCGGGTACGAGATGCGGTGCAGCATCTTGCCGCTGTTGTCGAACGCCGCGACGGCGAACGTTGTGCCGCCAAGGTCGATGCCCAAGGCTACCTGGCCCATGGCCGCCTGGCCTAAGGCCACCTGGCCTATGGCTGTTCGGCTTGCCGCCGCGCAGCCCGGAGCCGCCTGCGTGCTATCCACGGTACTCCACGCTCCGTGAGTATCTATGAGGTCCCTGCCGCCGGCCGGCGCTACTGATCGCCGAAGGGGTCCTCGTTGTCCGGGACCCGGCTGAAGTCGTCGGTGAACGCCGCGGACGGCGCGCCGCCACCGGGGGCGCTGGGCGCCGTCTGTCCCTTCGCGGCACGGCGGCGGTCCGCTTCAGCCTTGCTCTCGAGGAATGAGACGCGGTTGGCCACGATCTCGACCGAGTAGCGTTTCTGCCCCTCGTTCGTTTCCCACGTTCGTGACTGAATGCGTCCCTCGATGCCGATCATCGCGCCCTTGTCGAAGTACTGCGCAACGAGTTCGGCGGTCTTCTGGAAGCAGACGATGTCGAGCCAGTCGGTCTGATCGTTGCCGTTCTGATCCTTGCGGCCACGATCGACCGCCATGCGGAAGCTGGTAACCGCCATTCCGGACGTGGTGTACTTCATTTCCGGGTCGTTGGCGACCCGTCCGACGAGGACGACGTTGTTAATCATGGCCTCATCCCTCCCGCGGGGTGATTCGCGGCTTACTTGTACACACGCCGGCCTTCGCAGGCGCACTCGTCAGCAGAGGCGGTTGCAGAAACCTGTAGGAGCACTCTCCAGAGTGCGACTGTTCCGTGCTTCTGCGGCAAACAGTGTCTATCATGGTATCAGATCATCGCCGCGGAATGCTACCGCCGGTTGTGGTCTGGAGACCACTCCTGCAGGCGATTTGGCGACCTCTGCGATCGCCTCAGCAGGACGAAAAGCACAAGTGGAGGGCGAGCGGGCCAGAGCCCTACAGCCCTCCACTGCGTTACACACTACCTTCCCGCGCGGGACGCGCCGCGAGACCGCAGAAGCGGGCGCTGCGCGAAGCTCGGGCTTAGGCCTCCGGGGCGCTTGGCGCGACTTCAGCGTCTGGCGCGGCTTCTGCGCTTGGCGCAATTCCTGCGCCAGTTGCGTCCTCGCTTGCGGGCTCTTCAGCAGTCGCTTCCTCGGCGACCGGCTCGCTGACGGGGGCCTCCTCAACGGCTGGAGCGGCCTCCTCGACGGGTGCCTCGGCGTCGGGTGCAGCCTCTTCGGTTGCTGCGACTTCTGCGGCGGCTGCCTCTGCCGCGGCGGCTTCTGCCGCTACGACGGCCTGAGCGGCTGCCGCCGCTGCGGCGGCCTCGGCCGCTGCACCCGCACGACGCGTGCCGGTGGTCGGCATGACCAGGTCGTTATCCTCGTTGATGTAGCAGTCCGGGTCGCTGACGACTACGGTGCCACGGAGGATCGTCTCGGTGAGCAGGAACTCGTGCTTGATCTCATCGACAACGCTACCGTTGCCGCGGAAGTAGAGGACCTTGTAGATGCCCTCGCTCTCTTTGCCGATCTGGTACGCGAGGCGGCGACGCCCGAACTCGCGGGTTCCGACGACCTCTCCGCCACTCTCCGTCACATAGCTCTCCATGAGGACTACTACCTGGTCGACATCCTCAGGCGCGAGCGACGCATTGATGATGTACATGGCCTCATACAACGTGTTTGCTTCAGACACACCTCTTCACTCCTTCCTATGGACTAAAGGCTCCAGCCAAAAGGTTAGCCGGAGCAGGAAGGGCCGTAAGCCCGACATGCCGGACGGATACCGGCAGCAACGATTCTCTCGGCCCTGGGCTGTGGTTCGGCGGAGTATACCACAGTTTGCCGGGGGCCGCAAGAAAACGCAGAACGAGGAACGCGGAAAGCAGAATCGACTGCAACGGCGCTCCCGCGCCGCCTCAGTGCTTGACCTGGACAGTTCGCGCGACCCTTGGGCCACGGCCCGCTGGGCAGGAGTGATGCCCCTGAGAACGCGAGATACCGCCTACCCGCCGTTTCCCGCTTTCGAGCCGCCCTGCTTCCAGCCACCCACCAGCAACTCGTCTCGGACTTCCCCCGTCGCAGCATTCACCCCAACCAGTGCCCTCGAATCCAGACGCTCGGGGTGCGCAGTGTCGATCCCGCCGGATACGACGATCATGTACGTGGGCGTCCCGGGCGGTGTGAACGGGCTAAGGGTGGTCAGCCCGCTGAGGTCAACGCGCAGCACGGGCCACTTGTACTTCTTCTCAGCAAACCGGCGAGCGTTGTCTAGCGCCTGCTGCTTAGAGACGCGCACGGGGAGCTTGGCCGGCGGAGGCACCGGATAGATGGTGCAGCCGTAGTCTTGCGGGTCAAGCGAGTCCAGGTCGAAACTCAGCGAAACGTCGTACGTCCTCCCGTCCGCAAGGGTGCCCGCCGCATCGCACGTGTACATGTGGTGAGGAGCGCCGGGGCGGGGCGGAGGGAGAACGTGGTCCGTCAATCTGATCGCCTCGTCCACAACCGGCAGCCCCGACCACCGGCGCATTGACGCCCCTGCGCATCTTCGGGTATCCGCTTCCGACGGGGGTGCAGCGGTCGCAGGCTGCGCTCGCCGCGGATCGGGATACGACCAGACCGCATCCGACACTCGGCCGGACACGCGGTCTACCTGCACGTCCACCGACGACCACTTCTCGCCCCGCCCGGTGGCCTGCCAGGTTACGCCGGCAATGGTGCCCCAGAAGAAGCGCTCGGGTTCGGGCTGGGTTGCGGCCAAGCGCAGAGAGGCGGGGTCGCATTGCAGGAAAGCCGCGGCGATTGGTCGCGTTTCCGCAGCGCTTAGTTCCCGCTGTGGCCGCCCGTCGGCACCCGACGCCGCTGGGGCTGAGGACACAGGAGCGGTAGCCGCCCCCGGCGCAGTGGCGGGCGTCGGACCGCGTTCGGCGTCGTGGCAGCCGCAGACTGCGTAGCAGGCGGCACACATGACTAGCAGTCTTCTTGCCGCACATAGGACGTCGCAACTGGTCATCGCATTCCCTCCTACTTCCCGTATCTCGCCGGAACTATGGACGTGTGGCCGGCGCTTTCGGGGTAGAACCGGTACTGCCCAAAGCCCCAGTCTGGGTCCGGGGGCTGCGATTGCTGAGTTGGCAGTTGCGACGCATAGGTGCGGCGGACCCACTTTCGCGCCTCCTCTGCGGCCTCCTCCAGCGTAAGGTGCCGTCTGCACGCCGCGTCGAAGAAGACGCGGCCCCAGTCCCCAACGCAGCCCGAGAAGGCTGCAGTGCCTACGAACCCCATCGCGGCCTCTGCCCCCGCGTCAACCACGGCATGCAGCAGGTTGCCCCCGTCGCTGCGGGTCTCCGCGGAATTGCAGGTGACGAACATGACCAGCCGTCGTTTGCTCCAGGTGCCTTCGGAAACGAGCATGTCCGTGCCAGAGACGAACGCGTTGCTGTCCGCCGGCCTGACGGCGTACAGGCTTGCTACGCCTACGGTGGCACCAATCCAGATCTGTCCGCCCAGCATGTCTGAGTGATTGTTGAGTAAGACTATGGCGTCGTCCGAGTTCTGGAGCCGGGGGAGGAGTTGCTGACGCGTGGGCATTGCATGGTGCAGCACAGGCTCGTAGTGTCGCCCGAGGTAACTGGAACGAAGAGCGTCGGCGACGCCCGATGCGGCGAAGTCCGCTTCCTCCGAGGCCTGCCAGCACTCTGCGAGCGGGAAGAAGCCGTGGATCGCGCCGGGCTGAACCTGCCACTTGGCCCGCATATCGCGGTTAGCCGCCGCAGCGGTCGGTCCCTGATTGGCGAAGACCACGGCGGTGTAGTTGCCGATCCCGGTCAGGGGGTGGAAGTCGAACTCGAACTGCTCGGTCTCGTGATCGCCCCTGGTTGAGTCCAGGGCCACATTGTAGACCGGCTTCAGAGTGGGGTCGTATATCTTGAGGAAGCACGCTCCTACATCACTGCCCACGTGGTAGGATATCTTACCCCTGACCTTGCTGTTCGGGACGTCTACCTCGAACTGCGTGTAGGAGACGTTCGTTACGAACTGCGTCACCTTGTCACTGTCATGGCAGGCGCCGCCCCCATGCGCTACCCTTATCTGGTAGGCGTAGACACCAGGGTCGGCCAGCACGAAATGGCCGTTACTATCGTAACGAAGTTGCCCACTGGGGGGGACCTCCATTTCACCGCCCCAGCGAACAGTGCCGGAGGTTGGGTGATCTGGAGTCGGGACCGCGTGGAGATGCCGGAGACATTGACCTTCAACATTGTATATGTCGACATCAACGGGATATGTACTCGTGATGGACTTATGAGTGAACGCCCATTTGATGTCCACCCCCGGCGTGCGGGTGTGCGCAGGGTCCCAGAAGATCAGTTGGTTGTCCGTTGGGACGACGGTATTGCGTGTTATGAACGTGGCCGAGGCCTCGACGTTGCCTCCTCCTCCCGGGGGACGGAGCACCACCCTCCAATGGTAAGTGCCATCGGGGGTTGGTGTGCCCTCACCGGCCGTGTACCAGAAGTTGTACCGGTACTCGACGTAGGATGCCCCTGCGGGCGCGTAGTCGTGGGCATCGTTCGCGCAAGGCATCTCGAGCAGCCAGTTGGGAGGCGTGACATAGAACCCAACAAGCGAGCAACCGGGGTCGCACCTCACGCCAACGTAACCCATGTCGCACACTTCGCCGCCATACACCGGACCGTCCGACTCCTGGAAAAACAGCCCGGAGTGACCGTCCATGGCGGCTCACTACCGCCCTGCCCACCGGTACCCCCGGCACTGGTCACGGGCAGAGTCGCCGTCGCCGTGGACTGACCGACGGTGGCCGTCACGACGACCACATAATCACCGGCTGTGGCGTAGGTGTGAGACACCGGGTTGTCGGTGCTCGACGCTGTCTGGTCTCCGAAGTCCCACAGCCACTGCACGGTGGCGTCGTCCAACGCTACACCGTCCATGTAGGCTGTAGCGTGGAACGTCGTCGCCTGGTTGACCGGCGGCGGGTACTTGCTCGGGCTGGGCTCAACAATGGCAACCGTCAGTCCAGCCACGTAGGTCACGGTTCCCGAGATGGTCTTGGTTGCGGTGGACTGCCCGACGGTAGCTGCAACCCTCACGACGTAGTCCCCACACTGGGCGAAGATGTGATCGGCCGGGTTGTCGGTGCTCTGGCAGCCGTCACCGAAATCCCACTGCCACTGCACAGTCGTGGCGTCTAGCGCGACCCCATCCTGGTATGCAACGGCCGTGAATGTCGTGTAGTTGCCAACATCCGCACTGAAACCGTCAGCGGGGCCCGTGATCTGCACCGTCAGGCCTGATGGTGCAGCCCCGGCAATCACCGTGAACTCGAACACGGCTTGCTCGCCGCCGTAGGTTGCGGTCACCGTTGCGCTGTACGTTTCGTCGGCGGCATACGTGTGGGTGGTGGGATTGGCGGTGTCGGAACTGCTGCCGTCGCCGAAGTCCCATTCCCACTGCACGTCGGCGCTGTTGAGCTCAAGGCCATTCAGATACGCCGCCGCCTCGAAGGCGGTCGCTTGACCAGTCACCGCCGAGACCGGGTATGGTCCGTCCATGATCGGGTCAAGGTCCGTGCTCTCGGCGGGTTCTGTCAGCCAGACCGACATGCCGGTAGCGTCCGGCCCGGCCACCACAGTGAAGTCGAGCGTGGACTGCGCGCCGCCGTAGGTGGCGGTCACCGTCGCACTGTACACCCCGTCAGTGGTGTATGTGTGCGTGGTTGGATTGGCCATGTCCAAGTCACTGCCGTCGCCGAAGTCCCACTGCCACTGCACATCCCCACCGTCAATTTCAACGCCATCCACATAGGCGACGGCCTCGAACGGCGCCTCCTGACCCGTGACGACCCCGACCGGAGTCGCCCCCGGGCCGATCACTGGCTGCACAAGTTCCACTGTCAGCTCCGCGGCAGCGTTCACGGCGCACCCAACGCACAGAACTAACGCCCCTGCGGGGCGACCTTGGCGTCAGCGCCCTCGCGGTGTCCTTCCTCAAACCACCACGTCGGGTACATGATGCCGGGACATCTTTGGCAAGCGAACGTTGCCGGCTGGCCC
>Ga0181520_10005380_pt1 | contig 20474 bp, 17 predicted proteins | sample PEATcosm2014_Bin_29_FD_132451 | JGI IMG/M metagenome (GOLD analysis project Ga0181520, IMG submission 132451) | Peatland microbial communities from MTU Mesocosm Facility, Houghton, MI, USA - PEATcosm2014_Bin02_30_metaG | ecosystem: Environmental > Terrestrial > Soil > Wetlands > Peat | place... | reverse complement strand
GTTCGAGAACTTTCTCTCCCAGCCTACAACTCTGGCCGATCACCTGGCGTGGCAGTTGGGAGCTCTGAGTCTGGAGCCCAGTTTGCATCAAGCGGCGGAGTTCATCATTGGCAATCTGGACGAGGATGGCTACCTGGCCGGCAGTGAAGAGGAACTGGCCGAGGCCTTTACCAACGCTCAGGATGAGCTGAAGAATGGCTCGGTGCTGTCGCTTCTGCGGCGGGCGATTGAGCTGGTTCAGCAGCTTGATCCGGCCGGCGTGGGGGCGCGCGACCTGCGCGAGTGCCTGCTGCTTCAGATTACCGCTCAGCAGTCGGAGTTTGCCCAGCTATTTTCCAAGCAATCGGCTGATTCTGAAGAAGATATTCATCGCGGCTTCCGCGCCGAGGCCGAAGCTCAGTTGGAGGAGCGGCGGCGCAGCATGGAAGTTGCGGCGCTGATAGCGGCGCATCATCTGCCTCAATTGCAAAAGCGGGATGTGAAGGACTTGGCGCGGTCGGCGCAGATTACCCCGGCGGAGGCCGATGCCGGGGTGGCTTTCATTCGCACTCTTGATCCCCGCCCAGGCCGCCAGTACAACCGGGAGCAGTCGCGGCTGATTGAGCCGGATGTGGTCTTTATCAAGCGTGGCGCCGAGTGGGTTGTCTCAATGAACGAGGAGGATCTGCCGAGTCTGCGGCTTAGCCGCCGTTACCGGCAAATGCTCACCGCCCAGGACACGGACAAAGAGGTCAAGGATTATGTGAAGGAGCGCTTCCGCTCCGCGCTGCAACTGATGCGCAACATTGCCCAGCGCAAGAGCACGATCCTGCGCACCTGCGAGGTGATTGTCCGCCGCCAGCAGGATTTTCTGGAACAAGGCATTGAGGCTTTGCGACCGATGATGATCAAGGAAGTGGCCGAGGAGATCGGCGTGCATCCATCGACGGTAAGCCGCGCGGTGGCCAACAAATATGCGCACACGCCGCAGGGGGTCATCGAGCTGCGCTTCTTCTTCTCCGAGGGGTCGAATGGTCCGGAGGGCGCCGATACACCGCTGCTAGTGCTGAAGCGCAAGGTCCGCAAGCTGATTGAGGAAGAGGATTCGCGCCATCCATTAACCGACGACGCGCTGGCTGCCATGCTGCACTCTCAGGGCATTCAGTTGACCCGCCGCACCGTGGCCAAATACCGCGAGGATATGAATATTCCTTCAACCCACCAGCGGCGGCGGCGAGAGGGCTGACGCCCGCTCCTGGATATATAGCCAACCTTCTTGGCTGATTCTATAGGCCTGCGAGGCGCTCTAATCCTTGCCGCGCCAGATCAGCGATGGCTTTGGCCAGAGTAGACGAGGCGTTCAGCGACTCCGGCCTCTCCAGGCGGAGATTCAGCTTGCTGGCAAAGTCGCGGAAGAATATGTCCACGTCATAGAGAATCTCCACGTGATCGCAGAGAAAGCCGATCGGCTGGAGCAGCACCGTCGTTGCGCCGGATGCCGCAATGGACCCAAGTTTCTCTTCGACAGTGGGTCCAAGCCACGGCCCGCCGCTCGCGCCCTGACTCTGAAATGCGAAGAACCATTGCGCAATCTCCGGCACACGCTCGGCCACCAGTGTAGCAGTTCGCTTGGCCTGCTTGGCATAAGGATCGGCGGATTGGCCTTCAGAGGTCTGCACCGTGCGGAGGGGAACGCTATGCGCCGTGAAGAGCACGGGGACCGGCGCGCCGGTCTCGGCGGTGAGCTTGCTCCAGGCAGCTCGCAGACGCTCGGCAAAGGCAGCGATAAGCAGCGGATGATCGGCCCAATTCTCCGTGAAGTCGATGCGCAAGCCTGAGGATTCAACGGCGCGGCGATAGAGTCCAGTGCTGGTGCGCGAGTTCTGCGGCGCAAGGCAGAGGACGGCGGCTTCCTCGACGCCATCGGCGCGCATCTGGCGAACGACGTCGGCAATGTAAGGATGCCAGTTGCGCATGGCTGCGTAGACGCGGACCTCAGGGTGCCCCACCCTCGCGACGCTTTTGTTTTTGTCGCTAGGGTGGGAAAGCTCAATCTCTACGAGGCGCGCTTGTTCGAGGGTGATTTCAGTGAGCGGGCTGTGGCCGATGAGCGCGTAGCGGCGCTGAATCTCTTCGATGACTTCTTGCGGAAGCGGGCGTCCGCCGGTCACGTTGCGCAGGTACTCCGGAATCTGCTCGACGGTCTCCGGGGTGCCGTGGGCGAGGAGGAGGACGGCTTGTTGGGGCATAGGTCGGCTCCTTGTGAAAAGACGATGGTTGAGGTTCAATGTATCCCACCCTAGCCGCAAAAACAAAGACGCGGCGAGGGTGGGGCAACCAATCCTGCAATAGCCACGTCAACTATGGACTAACTCGAACGGCTACTATTGGCTCACGCTTCCTCGTTTGCAGGAGGGGTTTTCAAGATGAACTTCTCTACGAATCGAACCGCACCCAGGATGATCAGAACATCAGCGAGTCCTATAGGTAGCCAAGCGATTGCTGGCAACCAGCCATGGTAGCCCTCCGGCCATCGAAAAACAAACAACAGCGGAATATGAAGTGCAAGCACCAAAACGATAACTGCCCAGAACCAGTAGCGCTTTCTTAAGTCCCAGCGAACTCTGATCGCAAGCAGAATCGCTACCAGAACGATGAACACTGATCTAGCCATCTCATCCTCACCCAAGAGGTAGAAGATCAGAGACGGGGGGGTGGCAATCGCCCCAATAATCACGCCCGTATAGTCGGTACGTTTTTTCTTCGGTTGTTGCTCATTCTCCTCTAGCAGCATCACTTCGACCCCGACATAGAGTCAAAATCTCTGACCAATCCACTCTTGTAGGTGATCCAACAGCGGCCTCATTTGAGCCGGAACTCGCGCACCATACGGACTACGGCTTGCACGTTTTCTACCGGCGTAGTGGGCACAATGCCGTGGCCCAGATTGAAGATGTGTCCGGGGCGACCGCCCGCGGCGCGCAGAATCTCATGTACGCGCTGCTCCAAAACCTCCAGCGGCGCAAAGAGCGTAATCGGGTCAAGGTTGCCTTGGACGGCGTGCGCGTGGCCGACGGCGCGCCAGCCCTCATCGAGCGGCTGCCGCCAGTCGAGGCCGATCACGTCCGCGCCGGTGGCGGCCATTTGCGTGAGCAGTCCGGCGGTTTCAACGCCGAAGTAGATGACCGGCACGCCCATCTGCTGGACGGCGCGAACGAGGCGCTGTGAGGCCTCGAAAGCGTACTCGCGATAATCGGCTAAGCCAAGCGAGCCGACCCAACTGTCGAAGATCTGGATGACGTCGGCTCCGGCCTCGACCTGCTGGCGGCAGTATTCCGTAAGGACGACTATGATCTTGTCCAAAAGGCTGCCCCACGCAGTGGGATCAGAATACATCATCTGCTTGGTGTGGATGTAATTGCGCGAGCCGCCGCCTTCAATCATGTAGCTGGCCAGCGTGTAGGGCGCGCCACAGAAGCCGATGATGCCCAGGCGATTGCCGAAGTGGGCAGCGACTTTTTCGATGGCGCGGGCGACGTAAATCAGGTCGGCGGCGCGATCGGTACGGAGGGCACGCACATCTTCGGCGGTGCGGACAGGGTGATGAACCACCGGCCCCTCGCCCGCCTGAAACTCGAAGTCCAGGCCCATCGGCTCCAGCGGCAGCAGCAGATCGGCGAAGATGATGGCGGCGTCCACGCCCAGCTTTTCCGCGGCGGTGATGGTAACCTCGGCGGCCAACTCCGGCTGCTTGCAGATTTCAACCAGCGTGTGGTGCTTGCGGATGTCGCGGTACTCCTGCATATAGCGGCCGGCCTGACGAAGAAACCATACGGGCGTGCGGTCGACGGGCTGGCGCAGACAGGCGCGGAGGAAGCGGCTGCCGGCGGTTCCGGCTTCGAGAATGGAATCGGTTGGACTCATACAGAGTTGATTCTACCGGGCGGCGAACAGTAAAGGCTATTAGCTTCCCAGCGATTGCACAAAAACGCTGCATGAATGGGGTACGACAGCGATCAAGAGGCTGGAAGGGGACTCCGTGCGTGCTTTTGCTCGCGCACGACTTCGCGGTAGCAGGCTTCGGTCTCATCAATCGTCTTGCTTAACAGAAATCTGCGGTGCGCGGTGCGGGATGCCTCTTCGCCCAGGCGGCGGCGGAGCGCGGCGTCCCCCACCAGCAATTCGATACCCTTGGCAAGCGCGGTTGCATCCCGCGCCGGAAAGACAATCCCATCGTGGCCGTTGGTGACAATCTCCGGGATGCCGCCGGAGTTGGAGACCAGCGGCGCTCTGCCCGCAAACATCCCCTCGACGATGGAGAGGCCGAAGGGTTCGCGGTGCGAGGGCTGGAGAATCACGTCAGAGGCTTTCAGCAGGGCGGGGACATTGGCCTGAAAGCCGCAAAAGACGACCTTTTCGCTGAGGCCATAGCGCGCTGCCAGCGCTTGCAGCTTCTTTTTGTCTTTGCCTTCACCGGCGATCAGGCACTTGTAATTCAGCGTGCGCGGAAGCAGGCGCAGCGCCTCGATCAGGTCATAGTGTCCTTTGGATTTTGTGATGCGCGCAACCAGGCTGAAGACAACCTCTGAGGCCACGCCAAAGCGCTCACGGATGCGCGCGGCTTCCTCGGCGCTTGCCTTTTCAATCTTGGCCGGATCAACGCCGTTATGGATGACCCGCGCCTGCTGCTCGGTGACGCCAAATCTTTCCATCAAGCCGCGCTGGATAAAGGCGCTGACCGCAATCATGCGGTGAAGAAATCGGCCATGCAGGAATTTGAAGGGAGCGTGGTGCCAGATATCGTGAACGGTGATGACGTAAGGGACGCCGGTGCGGCGAAAGATTGCCTCGGCAAAGTAGCCGCCGGTGCGGTGATGCGCGTGGACAATGTCTATCTGATGCCGATGGACGATCCCGATCAGTTGCCGATAGGCGGTGATTTTGTCGAGCGGATTCAAGCTCTGAAAGGGCAGCCTGTACTCGGTCTGCACGCCTTGCGGGGGATCGTCGACACTGGCAGCACCGTTGGCCGCGACGAAGGTTATTTGATGGCCACGCAGGCTCATCTCCTTCATCAGTTGCAGCGCATGAGTCTCAGCGCCTCCCGCTCGGCCTCCGCGCCAAACGTGGGTGAAGAGCACGAGAATCTTCAGGCCGGCGGGGCTGGAGGGCAATTGCATACAGGTATGATTCTAGTGCTTGAGCCGTATAAATTGGTACCGAATCCGAGACAGGCGCGGGCGAGGACGCCCGCGCGACAGCCGGCCAGGAGGCCAGCGCTACAGTTTTGATTTCATGATCGAATCATTGCTGGCAGACCTTATTGTGCGCCGTGGGCAGCGTTAAAAAGGTAACACTCTCCGGGGCCAGGTTGATGATGCCGGCTTTGACGGGCTGACCGTTGATCGCCGGCAGAGTGCCGTCCGACCCGGCCATCAGTTCGCTTCCGTTCAACAAGATCTTGTCGCTGGCAAGGCCGGTTGCGGTCAGGGTATATTGCGCTCCAGAAACGGGAATAGTCAGCGTCTGCGTCTTCTGCGTATCGGTGTTGAGCGCCAGCAGCGTGACACCGCCCTTGGAGTCTTTCATGCATTGAGCGTAGATTCTGAGGCTCTGATCTTTGGGTGCGCTGGGGTCCAGCACCACCGTGCCCATGGTTCGCTTCCAGAGCAGAGCCGCCCAATAGTTGGGCTTGGGCTCCAGGGTGGCTTCATTGATAAGGCTGTAATCGCTGGCTGCGAGCGTGTTGTGCATGACCACCTGCACACCTTTCTGGGCAAGCGCTCCCAACTGATTCAGGAAGCGGAAGCTGTCGGCAAATTGGCCGGCAAAGCGGTCGCCGCCGCAGGCTGCCTGACCGGTTTCCGTCAGCCAGATCTGCTTGCCGGCTAGATAGCGATCGCGGAGCGAGGCATAGAATGCCTCATCGATATTGGTGCGGTCGAGCCACTCGGCGGAGAGAGCCTGATCGATCTTCGTGCTTCCCATGCAGCGCTGTGAGACACTCCCATAAAAGTGATAGGAGAACGCGTCATAGACCGGCCCCGTGGCCTTCATCAGCTCTTCAGTCGGCAGCAGCTTCATCTTGATGCCAACCGGCATCAGAGAGCTTCCCTCTCCAACTCCGCCAGGCCCCAGGAATACTGTGTTGGGCGACTCTTGGCGCAGAAAGGCGCTGAAGGCTTTGATGTCTTTGCCATAGATCGCAGCGTCATAACCCTGCGGCGCGCCTCCCTGGAGCGGAATGGTCGGCTCATTCATGAATTCGGTGGCGGCAATGCCCGCTCCGAGGCTCTTGGTGTAGCTGTAGAATTCATGGGCCTGAGCCGGGGTCCAGACGCCATCGGCACCTCTTGCGCCAGGACTGATCGCCACCGAGGTGACAATCTTGGCGTCCACCGCATTGGAGAAATCGACGACACCCTTCCATTGCGCGCGGGTCAGTACGCTCTTGAAGCCGGTGGGCGGCTGTTGCAGGGCAGGATCGTCATTGTTTTGAAAGTAGGTGCTGTTCTGCCAGGTTCCGCTGACCCGGATGTACGCCGGTCCAAGCCCGGCGGCCAGCTTCCGCAGGCGCGCGCTGCTCAGGTCGATGGGCGAGCGGTACTGGAAGAGTCCCGGATCAAGTCCAACTTCCTGATTGACCTTTGGGGGCGCGTCGGCCTTCGACACATCCTTGTAAGGCTTCCAGAAGCGTCCGCCGGTCACTTCAACCATCTCTACGTTGTAAGAAAGAAAACGGGAATCCACGGTGCCGAGCTTGGGCATCTTGGATGGGAGCACTTTCACGGCTGTACTCTGCTGTGACCAGATGCAACCTGCAAATGCAACAAGCAGACCAAAAGCCAACGTTTTACAGATTCTGTTGAAGCACATTCCTGATTCCATCCGACTTCTCCTCTTCCCGCTTTGCTTCCGATCCCTTAACACCCAGACCATTCTACGCTGCAAGGCAATGCTTCGGCAGTTCTCACCGAAGCAGGGCCGGTAAGATGAAAGGAATGGGGCAAGAGCGATCCAATTGGGGAAGCGAACTGAGAGCGCTGGTGGCGCTGGCGGTTCCCGTGGTGCTGAGCGAACTGGGCTGGACGGCGCAGGGCATTGTGGACACCATCATGGTGGGCAGGCTGGGGCCGGCGGCAATCGGCGCGGTGGCGCTGGGCAATGCCGTTTACTTTACGCCGGTGCTCTTCTGCTTCGGGTTGCTGCTCGGCCTCGACACACTGGTGGCGCAGGCTTACGGACGCCAGGATCATGACGACTGCCATCGCTGGCTGGCGCAAGGCATCTATCTTGCCTGCATCCTGACCGTGCCGCTGATGCTGCTGCTGTTTGCGGCCAGCTACGGCTTTGCGCCCTTCGGCATTACGCGGGAGGTGGGTCTTCCGGCGGCCTCTTATCTGCGCATTCTCACCTGGGGAACGCTGCCGCTGGTTTTTTACGGAGCGACGCGCCGCTATCTTCAGGGCGTTGGCCAGGTGCGCATTATCACCGTGACCATCGTGGGCGGCAACCTGCTGAACTGGTTTGCCAACTGGGTTCTGATCTACGGCAAGCTGGGCTTTCCGGCATTGGGCGTGAACGGCTCGGCGCTTTCCACCGTGATCTCGCGCATCTTTATAGCCCTGGCGCTGATCGCCGCGGCTTGGCATTATGAGCGCGGGCGTGGCCATCCGCTCTTCCGGCATTGGGCGGGGCCAAGCCTGGCGCGACTGCGTGAACTGGCCGGTTTGGGATTGCCGGCCGGCGGGCAGGTTCTGCTTGAAGTGGGCGCATGGAATACGGTTACACTCTTTGCCGGCAGATTGTCAGCGGTGTCGCTGGCGGCGCATACCATTGTTTTCAATTACGGCAGCCTCAGCTTCATGGTTCCGCTGGGGATTGGATCGGCTGCGGCGGTGAGCGTGGGCCACGCCGTGGGAGCTGGCGACGGCGCGCGGGCGCGGCGGGCCGGTTGGCTGGCTTTGGCGATGGGCACCAGCTTCATGCTGCTGGCGGCGGTGGTCTATCGGGGCTTTCCCGGCGCGCTGATCGCGCTGTATAGCCGTGATCCCCAAGTGATTTTGCTGGCGAGCAGACTGCTTTTGATCGTCGCGGCCTTCCAGGTCTTTGACGGCATTCAGACGGTGACCACCGGCGCATTGCGCGGACTGGGCGAGACGCGCGCGCCGATGCTGGCGAACCTAGTGGGCTACTGGGTACTGGGATTGCCTTTGGGGCTGACGCTCTGCTTTGCGCTTGGATGGGGCGTTTACGGTTTGTGGGTCGGGCTGACGCTGGCGCTGATTGTCATTGCGCTCACCCTTTTGCTGCGCTGGAAGCGGGATTCCGCGCGACTGGCGGAAGCAAAATCTTGATCCTGCCGGATTGAATGGCGAGAACAGGCGCTTGTTTTTATGGCTTGAATGAGAGTGAATTCACATTTTGAACTCTTCTTTTATCGGGCGGAGATTGCATTTTCAGGGTTGAGGACTCAGGAAAGGATGGAATTCCGCCCTGCCTTCCGGCAGCAGCACAATCTCGATTCGTCCCTCTTGATGCTCTGAGAGCACGGGGCCTTCCATCTGCCTCTGCTGGCCATTGCCGGCAGTGTATTGCACCTTGAGCGGGCCGCTGCCACGCACCTGAATGCGATAGGGCAGAAGCGCGCCTGAGGCCAGGCTGTCGGCGCCGAAGCTGGCGCTGGGATAATCCACTTCCAGCAATTTCACCGCGCCGCCGGTGCGGTTTTCCACGGTGGTTTCTATGTGATAGGAGTGGCAGGCGGCCAGAGCAAACAATGCAGCGGAGAGCAGTGCGGCTGTAATTCTCATCTCTCAATCCCGTCTGTGCCTTCGGCTGGGAGATGTGCGGCCAGTTTCTTCTCTACCCGGTCCAGCCGCTTGGCCAACTCCGGCAGGCGCTGGAAGAGGGTAACGGCGCGCAGCCAGACGCGATTGTCAAAGCCGGGCGAGCCGGAGATCACTTTACCGGGCGGGACGTCATGCGCAACCGCCGATTGCGCGGTCAGGATGACGCCGTCGCCCACCGTGCAGTGGCCGGCCACGCCCGTCTGGCCAGTGAGAATCACGTTATTGCCGACGACGGACGAACCAGCCAGGCCGGTCTGCGCGCAGATCAGTGTGTTCTCGCCGACGTGCGAGGCGTGGCCGATCTGCACAAGATTGTCGATCTTTGTCCCGTCGCCGATGCGCGTCTCGCCCACCGTGGCGCGGTCGATGGTGGCGTTGGCCTGCACGTCCACACGGTTGCCGATGCGCACCGGCCCCGACTGCGGCGTCTTCTCCCAATGGCCCTGCTCGTTTTTAGCGAATCCGAAGCCATCCGCGCCAATGATGACGCCGTTCTCCAGCGTCACATCGTCGCCCAAGATGCAGAACTCGCGCACCACGGCGTGCGCATGGGCAAAGAAGCGGCTGCCAATCTCGACCCCCGGATACAGCACCACATGAGGCAGCAGAGTGGCCTGCGCGCCCAGCTTGACCTGCGGGCCGATGACCACATAAGCGCCGATATGCGCGCCCGCGCCGATCTCGGCCGTCGGATCAATCACCGCCGTCGGATGAACTCCCGGAGCGTAGGCAGGCGGCTGATAGAAGAAGCCCAGCACGCGCGTAAAGGCCAGCTTGGGATCCTTGACGCGCAGCGTTGCCACTTCAATCTCAGGAAACTCCGGCTCAACCAGCACGGCGGCGGCTTGCGTTTTGCGCGCCAAACTCGCGTACTTGGGATTGGCGACAAAGGTGACCTCTGCCGGTCCGGCCTCCTCAATCCCTTTCACTCCAGTGACTTCCCGCTCAGCGTCTCCGCGTAGTTCCGCTCCCAGCCTCGTTGCCAATTCACCTAGCTTCATGGATGAGATTGTACCGGAATAGGCGCTTGACGTGAGTTCAAACTCAAAATTCAGCTTTGTTTCGGAGTTCCGCGCCCTCATGTGGAATAATCTGGCGGTGAGCCTTGCACACACAATTCTTCCGGGCAGCTACTTTCTGCTGGCCTGCGCCGCCGCAACGGTGGTGGTCCTGCTGCTGTTGATTGCCAAAGTGCGGATGCATCCGGCGCTGGCGCTGGCTGTCTCCGCGCTGGGCCTGGGTGTGGCTTCTGGAATGCCGCTCAACCAGGTTCCGCTTTCTTTCACCGCTGGCGTCGGGAATCTGATGGGCCACATTGCCATCATTCTGGCCTTGGGCGCGGTGCTGGGCCAGTTGCTGGCCTCAAGCGGCGGCGCAACGGCTCTGGGCCGGGCGCTGGTGGAGCGTTGCGGCCCGAAGGGTTTGCCCTGGGCGCTGCTGGCGCTGGGCATCCTGGTCGGTATGCCGGTCTTCTTTGAGGTGGGTTTGGTACTGCTGCTGCCCATTGTGGCCGCCGCCGCTGAACGCAGCCACCGTCCACCGATCCTGGTCGCCATGCCGATGCTGGCCGGCCTTTCCATCGTCCATTGCACGCTGCCGCCGCATCCGGCCGCGATGCTTGCCGTAACGCAATACCATGCCGATCTGGGGCGCACCATGCTTTGGGGGCTGATCGTAGGCTTGCCCGCCGCCGCGCTGGCCGGCCCCGGCCTCAGTTGGCTGAGCTTGCGCCGCTGGGAGAAGCGGCAAGAGAAGACCGAGATGGAGACTCCAGTCTTTGGTGTTGAAGAACAGAAGGCGGATGAAGCAAATGCATCTGAAATACAGACGCTTCACACGAAGAATAAATCAGTGAAGAATCTGGAAGAGACGCCCGCGCCCGCCGGTCCCATGCTGGCCGCAGCGGCCATCTTGTTGCCGGTGGCGTTGATCTTCCTGGGCAGTTGGGCCGGCGCGCTCACCGCTTCGGGCAGCGTCGCCAACCAGATTCTAACCTTCATCGGCACGCCGGACGTGGCGCTGCTGATCGCCGTTCTGGTGGCGCTGGTCACGCTTGGAGGCCACATTCAAACCGGTCAGCATCATGGCCGGGAGTTGTTGCGCAAGCTGACCGGCAAGTCCTTTGAGCCCATCGCCAACGTGCTGGTGATTCTGGCTGCGGCCGGTGGATTGAGCGGCATTCTGCGCGACTCCGGCGCGGCGCAGGCCACCGTCGGTCTGGCGCTCGGCGCATCCGTTCCGCCGCTCTTCCTGGCTTGGTTGATCGCCGCGGTGGTGCGCGTCTCGACCGGTTCGGCAACCGTTGCCATGGCAGTTGCGTCGGCGGTGCTAGCCCCCATGGCCGTCCACGCCGGAGTGCGTCCTGAACTGCTGGTGCTGGCCACAGGAACCGGCTCTATCATGCTCTCGCACGTCAACGACCCCGGCTTCTGGCTGATTCAATCTTTCTTCAAGCTGGAATTGAAAGAGACCCTGTCCACCTGGTCGGTGCTGGAGACGGTGCTCTCTGTGGCCGGACTGGGGACCACGCTCGCGCTCTCCGCAGTGCTCCAGCATTTTGCGTGACAACCATCTCTGTTCATTCGGTAAAGTGAATCTGTAGCGCTGGCCTCCCGGCCGGCTGTGGCGTGGACCTCCCGGTCCACGCCGGATTCTCTCTAACTCCCAAGATACTTTGCTCCCCAAATCAACAGCGCTCCGCCGAGCAGAATGCGATAGATGGCGAAGAGGGTGAAGCCGTGCTTGCGAACCCAAAAGAGGAACCATTCAACCACGCCCAGCGCTACAACAAAGGAAACAACAAAGCCGATGATCAGAATGATCCAGCTATCGCCGGTCATGACCACGTGGGCCGCAGCGCCATGACTGGGAAAGACCTCTTTCTTCAAATCCCAGATGGTGGCGGCGATCATGGTGGGAATGGAGAGCAGGAAGCTGAATTCGAGGGCGGCCGGGCGGTCCAAGCCGACAATCTGCCCGGCGGCAATGGTGGACATGGAGCGCGAGGTTCCGGGAAAGATGGCCGAAAGCGTCTGGCAGAGGCCGATCCAAATGGCCTGCGGAATGCTCATCTCCTCGACGTGGTTGGTGCTGGCCTCATGCGTCTGACTCCATACATCGACGATCCACATCACGATGCCGCCGATCAGCAGCGCCAGGGCGATCACCTTGAGGCTGCCCAGGTTCTTTTCGCTCCACTTGTGCAGCAGCAGCGCGGGCACAGAGGTGAAGGCAAAGGCGATCAGCGTCAGCGAGATGGGGTGGTTGAGCCAGTTGCGGTCGCGGTTTTCACCCTCAGGGAAGCTGCGGATGAAATTGACAATGCGGCTCAGGAAGAGCAGCAACAGGGCCAGAATCGCGCCCAATTGAATCACGATGGAATACATCTTCCAATAGGCGTCATCGAGCGGAATGTGCATCAGTGCTTCGGTGATGCGCAAGTGCGCCGTTGAGCTGACCGGTAAAAATTCGGTCAAGCCTTCCACAATGCCCAGCAATACAGATTGAATGTACGGGTTCAAGAAGCCTCCAGGGCGGGCGTCACTTCAGTTCAATACCGGAGACAGGAACGCCCTCCTCCAATTTGAACACGAGCGCGGCGGCGCAAGCAGCAAAAAACGCGGGGGGGAACTTATCTCTCAACGTTTCCGCAGTCTGGCGCAGCCCAGCGTGCATAGGGCAAGCGTTACGCGGCCAGATCACGCGGATGGATAGCTTGAATCTGGTCGAAGCGCGCAAAGTCTTTGGTATTGAAGGTCAAAATGCGCTCGACACCATGGACGCGCATGGCGGCAACCAGTCGCGCATCATGCACCTGAACGCCGCAGACGCGATAGTCCACCAAAAGGCGACGCCATACGTTGTGAACCGCAAGAGTGTCGGGGAGCAGCCGTAAATTGGATTCAATATCTGCCGCGCGAATGTGAGCGGCCGCTGGAGTGTACCCATATCCATTTCTGTCTGCTGGACGGGTCAGGACATTCCAGAATTCACCTAGATTTTGTGAAGTGTAACAGGGCACGTGTTTGAAGCGAGACAATTGCTTGATGGCCGTCCTGACGACGCTGAAATCAGGAGACTCGTGCTGAACCCAACGGATAAGAACGTTGCTGTCGATCAAATAGAGTTCGCCGGCCATTTACCAGCGGTCCTCATAATAGCTGGCGCGGTCATTGACCTCCAGCGGAAGAATGGGTAGATGTTCGGATCCCTCGGAAAGTCTTCGAGACAGATCGTCCACGTCTCCGGGCTTGAGGATTCCTGTGCCGGTGGCGTAGTTTGGAATGGCATCCTCTAAAAGTTTTCCGGCATATTTTTCCAGCGGAATGCCGCGCATCATGGCGACAGCAGTTAGATTGGCTTCGGCTTCCGGGCTGATTTCAACTAAAATTGTCATGATCGCACCTCCTGTGCTTCCATTATCCGCCTATTCGGGCAAAAAATGGAACTCCAGCCGCTTTACGCCCATTGCAACGTATGCACGGAGTTGGCAGGCAGGTTCACTTCCAGGCTCTGCACGCCGAGCATCAGTTGCACGCGCCTCTCCGGGCCTCGATTGGACAATACAACCACAGAACTGCCGTCCGGATTGCGGAAGCCCGCGTGCGAAAGCGTGCCGGTGCTGGCGTCGGCTGCACGATCGCCCGCGCCATCGGTCTGGAAGACTTTTGCCCCGCGATGAATGTGCCGGGAGAAGTGCGCCAAGGCCCAGTATTGTCCGCTGCGTGTGATGGCCTTGCTTGCGTTGTCCACCGTGACGACGCCGCCGCAGGTGAAGGGGCCGATATTCGGATGGCCCTTCTCATCGAGCGCCAGATTCCATGCGGTGATGGAGCGCGCCCAGTTGCGCAGGATTCCGTTGAAGGTCTCGGCCCAGGTGGCGAAGTCGGTCTGGTAGTCAGGGGCCGTAATGTCCGGCCCGCCTTCGGTCCAGTACGCGTTCTTCTGCGGGAAGGCGTCATGGACGCGGGTCATGGCCTCCGGTGTGCCCAGGTAGCCGTGCCATGCGATGCCGTCAATGTACTCGGACGCGCCGGTGCTCAGTTCGCCGATGGCGCGCCCCCAGAGGTTGTAGTTGTGGTCGATGACCCAAATCTTGGTGGGCACGCCGGCTTTGCGCAGCACCGGGCCAAGATGCTGCTCCACAAACTCAGTCTCGTACTCCTGACCCCACTGGCAGGCGGGCATATTGCCGTCCTGATTGGTGTCCACTTCGTTCTGCACAGTAACCGCATTGATGGCCACGCCATTTTCTTTGTAGCCCTGCAGAAACTTGAGGAAGTATTGGGCGTAGGGCGCAAAGCTGCGCTTGGGCATGGCGCCGCCGAGCATCGAGCGGTTGGCCTTCATCCATCCCGGAGGAGACCACGGCGAGGAGAAGAGGAAGAGCTCCGGATTGGCCTGACGCGCCTCCAGCAGCATGGGCAGAATATAAGCCTTGTCGTGATCGATGGAGAAGTTCTTCAGCTCCGGATCGGGTTCGGGGCTTTCGTCGAAGCTGTAGACGTTGCGCGAGTAGTCGCTGGAGCCGATGCAGGTGCGGCAGACGCTGAGGCCCATCTCGCCGGGCGCAAAGAGTTCGTGCAGGAGGGCGCTGCGCTGCGCCTGCGGAATCTGGCTCAGCACAAAGCAGGCCGCATCGGTGAGCGCCGCGCCGAAGCCCAGAATCTCTTGGCGAGTGGCGCCGGGGTCAAGAGCAATGGCGTCAGGTGCAACTTCGGTCGCGGGCTTCCACTGAAGCGGCGCGGACTCTTTATAGCGCAGATCGCGATAGGAGGACCAGAGGCGCACCGGGCTGGTTGTGCCGGCGGCCCAGGCCGGAATGCTCTTTGAAACTGCCAGCGCCGCGGCGGTGACCGACGCGGCCTTCAAAAACCTTCTGCGCGAATTCGACGCCATAAAGACTCCTTCGATTGCTTATCCATCCTAGCTTCTGACCGCCCGATTCGTAAACAGAGTGAAGAGCGCCGCTTCACGCTACCATTCGGAATACTTGGTTCCGTCAAGCGCCGTCCCTGTCGACTTGGAGTAGACGTCAAACACGCCTTGCCCGCCATAGGAGTCGGTCTTCGGGTCGTCCTGCATCGAGCGCAAACCCCACTCGGCCTTGCCGGTCATCGGGTCCACCGGGATGCGGCGCAGATACCGTACCTTCTTGGTTTGCACTTCAATGCCATTGACCAGCGTCTCCAAATCCGGAGGGTATCCGTGACTATCCACCTTGGTCTGAATCTTGCCCAGGTCGGCGGCGTCCTTGTAGTGGTCAATGGCGTTGCGCATCTCCCACAGGTCGCGGTGAAGCTCACGCTCCCGCTCCCGCTTGACCTGCATGAGGGAGAAAGGAACCGCCGCGGAGGCCAGAATGAGCAGAATAGTCACTGCCACAATCAACTCCGCGAGCGTCACGCCCCGCTCGTGCTTGCGGCCGACCAGTACCGGTTGATCTGCCTTCATCTCTTTACCTTTCAGCCGTTGATCCCAGGTGGATGAGCCGTGCTTCCACTACGAGTATAGACGGGTTGGTCTCTGCGTTTGCTCGCGATCATCCTCGGCCTTCGCCTGCGGCTCCGGAGGGTGAGCACGATCGAAGGCGGTTTGTTCCGCTTGGATTAATTTTTCGTGACTCGTCTCTGCGCGGCGGGTTTGGTATTGCCTGTAACGGGTTGAACAGCATAGGTTAGGGATATGCGGAAGAGGAATTGCATTTATGGATTGGCCCTGCTGATGGCTCTCAGCGGAGTGAGCGCGGAAGTTTGCGCGGCGCAACAGAAGGCTGTGCCAGAGGTGACGATTGCGCCCAAGTCGAGCGCCGCAGTGAGCGCGCAGATCATTGACCCGGCTGCCGAGCCCGTCGTCTCGCGCGAAGAGAAGCTGCGCCTGATTCGCGAGAAGATCAAATACGTCTTTGTGCTCTTTCAGGAGAATCGCTCCTTTGATTTTTACTTTGGGAGCTATCCGGGCGCGGACGGGCTTTACGCGGGGCCGGACGGACCCAACGGAAACATTGACCCGGCCGGATTCACGCAACTGCTGGTCAATACCGACGGGAGCCTGGGCATCATTACTCCCTTCCGCATTCCGGCCACGATTGTGGACGCCAAGGGCAAAACAGTTCCGCTGTATCCGGCGGATATTGCCAGCGTGAATCACTCGCACACGGCGATTGCGCGCAAGCTGGCGCTGGACTCAAACGGCGTGGCGCAGAACTCGGAGTATGCGCTGAGCGAAGAGGGCGTGGCAATGGTTCACGGCGAACCGTCGAAGGCGCCGACGCTTGAACGCAAGCAATTCGGCGAGCTGGTGATGGCGCACGTGGATTGCGATACCGCGCCGTTTCTTTGGCGCTATGCGGACCGCTTCACGCTCTTTGACCACTTCATGGATACGATCATCGGGCCTTCGACACCCAACGCCATTGCCATGATCAGCGGCCAGGGCGGCGAGACGCAATGGATGCTGCATCCAGAGCAGGCCTCGACGGGCGGGCAAGGCAAGGACGCGGTGGTGCCGATGGTGAGCGATCCAGCGCCGTATTGGGGATCGGCGCTGGACACGGCAGACAAGCTGCATCAGCCGCAGGCCGTGCCGCCGGGAAAGAGCATTTCAAAGAATCTGACCTTTGCCACCCTGCCGCTCTCGTTCATGGGCAGCGCGATCAAAGAGACCACGGCGGCCGATTACGATCCTGACTTTGATCTGCCCGATGTGCAGAATGACATCGAGAAGATCGCCGGTCACGGCGTGGATGCGGTCAACTGGGGATGGTATCAGCAGGGCTACAATCACGAGGTCAACGACGCATCGTGGAAGGCCTCGCACGAAGGCTACGTGGCGCACCACAACGCGCCGCAATACTTCGGCTATGTGGCCAACAATCCGCAAGCTAGCACGCATCTGCATGGACTCAGCGAGTTCTTTGATGCGGTAGCGAAGAAGCAGTTGCCGGACAGCGGCGTCTTTTATCTGCGCGGCGGCTACGGCAACATTCGCAACTGGAAGCCGGTCGACCCGAACCCCAAGCTGGCCGAGGTCTTCAGCGGCAACGACGATCATCCGGGCTACTCGGATACGCAGATCAGCGAAGGACTGCTGGCCGAGGAGATCAACGCCATCGCCGCCAGCCCTTACTGGAGCCAGAGCGCGATCATTATTGGCTATGACGAGTCGGATGGGCTTTACGATCATGCCCAGCCGCGCGTGCGCTCGCATGATGCGAATGGACTGCCGCTGGAGCAGGGACCGCGCATTCCGGCGATTGTAATTTCTCCTTACAGTGTAACTCACAGCGTTTCGCACGTGCCGTCCGAGCACAGCTCGATCATCAAATTTGTCGATGAGCTCTTCAATCTGATTCCGCTCGCCGACCTGCCGGATGAGCTGCGCGCGCGGCAGATCGGCTTTGACAAATTCGGCCAGACGAATCTGGGCCCGGCGGACGATAACGTGGAGGGCGTGGGCGACATGAGCTCGGCCTTTGACACGCTGCGTCTGCAAGGCAAGCGCGCGCCGTTAAGCGCTGAGTACGCAACCATTCCTGATGCGGAGATTACGCGCTTCCCGCACGCCAACGGCGAAGGCTGCAAGCGGCTGGAGATCACGCCGACAGACTGGGCGCTGCCGAATCCGCTGCCGGCGGACTTCAATCCCCGGCCCGACACCACGCCGGGAATTCCCTCGGCGGGTGGATGGACACCGTAGTACGATGACCGCTAGACTCGATCATTGCGTGAATGGAGCGCCGACCTCCTGGTCGGCTGTGGCGCGGACGTCCTCGTCCGCGTTTGTCTTGGATAGATTCACAGATCATGCTGTCAAAGTAGAAATGAATGTGATGAAGTTTTGTCCCTTTTTATACAGTGTTCGGCGTGGACCGGGAGGTCCACGCGACAGCCGGCCAGGAGGCCGGCGCTCCATTGCGTATAGGCAAAAAGCTCTGGCTTGTTTTTCTTTGGCGATGATTGCGTTATGCGGCATTGCGCACGCAGCGGATTCCTCCGCAACGCTGGCCCGCGTACGCGCGGCGGGCGTGCTGCGCTGCGGCATGGATAGTGAGGAGGCCGAGTACACCAACTCGGACGATCACGGCAATCGCGAGGCCTTTGACGGCGATCTCTGCCGCGCGGTTGCGGTGGCCGTGCTGGGCAAAGATGCACGGGTGAGCGTAACGCGCTTTCCCGACGATCAAGCGGCAATGCTCGCGCTCAAGAACGGCGAAGTGGAGATGGTGGCTACACTGCCGGATGATTTCACGCACTCCGTTGGAAGCAATCTGCGCTTCACACTGCCCGTGCTTTGGGATGGGATCGGGTATCTTGTGCCGGCCCAAAGTTCTGTTGTTCATGCGCGTCAGTTGAGCGGCAAGAAGATTTGCTTTTTGGCGGAGACCAACGTGGAAGAGGCGGTGCGCGCCTGGTTTGCCCGCCAGCATCTTGATTTTGTGCCCTTTCCTTTTCAAGAAGAGGGCGAGATGCAGGCGGCCTTTTCTACCGGCAACTGCGGCGCACTGGCCGGCGAACGGACGCGACTGGCCGAAACGCGCGGCACAGTTACGCGGCATGGGCATTCGGCGCGTTTGCTGCCGGAGTTCATCTCCGCCGACCCGTTGTCGGCGGCGGTGCGCGACAATGATCCGCAGTGGGCGATGATTGTGACGTGGGTGGCGGAGGCGCTGATTGCAGCCGAGGAGAGCGGCGTGACGCGCGCCAATGTGGATGCCAAGCGGGTAAGCGCAAATGGCGACCCAAAGCTGCGGTTTCTGCTGGGCGGTTCGCACGAGATTGGCGCGGCGCTGGGCTTGGACAATGACTGGGTGTCGCGCGTGATTGCGACCACGGGCAACTACGGCGAAATCTATGAGCGGGATTTGGGCGCAGGATCGCCTCTCAAGCTGCCGCGCGGGGAGAATAATTTGCACAGGAATGGTGGTTTGCTGATTGCATTACCTTTTCAATAACGTTAAAGTACAGGTTAAAGTTGTAGAATTATTCAGGGATTCAACCGAACTGGAGCGGCAGTGGGCTGGCTGGCTCTGCCGGTTTTGAATCGGTGGATCGTCTGGTAGAACTGCATGCATACGAACGTCAGCTTTCTGGCCGTGGACCTGGGCGCATCGAGCGGCCGCGTGATGGACTGCGCCTGGAATGGAGAGCGCTTTTCGCTCAACGAGGCGCATCGCTTCCCCAACGCGGGCGTACGCATCGGCGCTGATCTTCACTGGGATGTGCTGCGCATCTGGAGTGAGATTCAGATTGGTCTGAGGCGATCTTGCACGCAGCGCAAGGAGCCTCCGGCCGGCATCGGCGTTGACTCCTGGGGCGTGGATTTCTGCCTGCTCGATGAGCGCGACCGCCTGCTCGGCAATCCTCATCATTATCGCGACAGCCGCACGAGCGGCGTGCCCGCGGCCGTGCAATCGAAGATCAACGGGCACGATCTCTTCCGCGCGACCGGCGTGCAGACGATGGAGATCAACACGGTCTTTCAATTGGCGGCGATGGATTTGGCAAAGGACCGGCGGCTGATGCACGCGTGCAGCCTGTTGATGATTCCGGATTTCATCCAGTATCTGCTCTGCGGCGAAAAGCGCGCGGAGTACACCAATGCTTCGACGACGGAGATCTTTGATCTGCGCGCGCGCCAATGGTCGCGCGAGGTTCTTCAACGGCTTGAGCTGCCCGACCGCATCTTCCAGCAGATTGTGCAGCCGGGGACTGTGCTGGGAGATATGCAATCCAGCGTGCAATCGGAGTGTGGTTTGCCGAGCGGCGTGCCGTGCATTGCCGTCGCATCGCACGACACGGCCAGCGCCGTGGCGGCGATTCCCGGCATGGACGACGCCAGCGTCTTCCTGAGCAGCGGAACCTGGAGCTTGATGGGCGTCTTGGTGAATGAACCCAATCTGAGTGATGCGGCCTTCCGCGGCGGCTTCACCAACGAGGGCGCGACCAACGGCCGGGTCCGGTTGCTGAAGAACATGACCGGCCTATGGATTCTGCAGGAGTGCGTTCGACTTTGGGAGAGTTCCGGCAACCCCTGCGCCTGGGGCGATCTGGAAGAAGCAGCCAGCCACGCGCCGGCCTTTCGCTCCTTGATTGATCCCTCGGCCAGCGCCTTTCTGGCGCCCGCAGATATGTGCGCCGCCATCGCGCAATTCTGCGCCGCGAGCGGCCAGCCGGTTCCGCAAACCAAAGGTGAGTTTGCCCGCTGCGTCTTCGAGAGCCTGAGCTTTGCCTATCGCCATGTGCTGGAAGAGCTGGAGCGCATTACCGGGCGCTCACTCAACGCAATTCGCGTAGTGGGCGGCGGCAGCCTGAATCGCTTTCTTTGCCAGATGACCGCCGATGCTTGCGCTCGTCCGGTGATTGCAGGGCCGGTGGAAGCCTCGGCGCTGGGCAATGCAAGCTTGCAGGCTTTGGCAACCGGCCACTTGAGGAACTTTCCTGAAGTCCAGCAGGCTCTGCGCCTCTCGGTTGAGCTTCACCAATACGAGCCCGTGCCAACCACGGCGACGGAGCAGGCCTATGGGCGGTACATATCTTTAGTCAAGCGCGAGCGGAGTTTGAAGTCCGCCTTCGACGAATCCTGAAATAAAACAAACGTGGACCAGGAGGTCCACGTTACAGCCGGCCGGGAGGCCGGCGCTAC
>Ga0181520_10005379_pt1 | contig 20475 bp, 20 predicted proteins | sample PEATcosm2014_Bin_29_FD_132451 | JGI IMG/M metagenome (GOLD analysis project Ga0181520, IMG submission 132451) | Peatland microbial communities from MTU Mesocosm Facility, Houghton, MI, USA - PEATcosm2014_Bin02_30_metaG | ecosystem: Environmental > Terrestrial > Soil > Wetlands > Peat | place... | reverse complement strand
TGTCATTACTGCCGCTGAGAACAAGGTAAGCAAAAAAAGCGAGAACAATGATAGCGCCGATCATATATTTTTTGAGGTTCGAGTCCATAAGGAAATTGTACGGTTAGTGGTGGTACTACGATAGGGCTCGCACTTTTGGTGCGTGCGTTGTACTATGTACGGCATGCCATCATCTTATACCATCCATCCGGATAATTTCGATCCATCGGTCAAGCCGGCGGATGATTTTTTCCACTATGCCAATGCAAAGTGGATCGCCGCGAACCCGATCCCACCGGAGGAATCGCGGTGGGGCGCGTTCAATGTTTTGCACGTTGAGGTTGATCACCAACTCAAGGCCATTTTAGAGAAAATTAATGGCGAAAATGGTAGCACGTTGGACGCGAACGCCAGGAAGGTGCGGGACTTTTATGCCACCGGCATGGACGTGGAAAAGCTTGGGTCTTTAAAAGACGCGCCGCTCAAGGAATTTGTCGACGCAGTGAACGCCGCGCAGAATTTTGACGATCTTGCGGATGTCATTGGGAAATTGCATCGCGACGGTGTTGATGCTTTTTGGCGCGTCGATGTTGACCAGGATCTGAAAAAAAGCGACGTGATGGCGCTCTATTTGTCACAGGCCGGACTTGGCTTGCCGGATCGCGATTATTACTTGAACGAAGATGAGAAAAGCAGAGCGATTCGCGCGAAGTATTCGAGTTACGGCGCCGATATGTTAATGAATGCTCCGGTTGTTGGAATCGCGGACGCGGGTGCGGAAATGCAAACGATCATGGAGATCGAGCACCAGCTTGCCACTGTCTCCATGACGCGCGTCGAGCTGCGCGATATCGAGCCGCAATACAACAAGATGACGCCTGCCGAACTTGCCAAACGGGCGCCGAACATAAACTGGGGGCGATATTTTTCGGCTGCAGGCATTCCGGTGCCGGAATATATTATTGTCTGTCAGCCAAAATTCATAGAGGAAGTGAGCGAGATATTCACCGCCACAACGCTTGAGAACATCAAGATCTATTTGAAATGGCACATAGCGAACGGCTTGGCGAATTTCCTGGGCGAAACATTCGATAAAAAAGTTTTTGATTTTTACGGCAAAACTTTCGCGGGCGCGACCGAAATGAGACCGCGCTGGCGGAGAGTGCTGGGCGTTGTGAACAAGATGCTCGACGAAGCGGTGGGTGAACTTTATATCAAGGAACATTTCAGCGAGGATGCGAAGGCGAAGATCAATATACTTGTTGATCATCTTGTCGCGGCTTATCGGAATCGGATAGAGAAGCTCGATTGGATGAGCGCCGAAACGAAACAAAAGGCGTTGCTAAAGCTCGACAACGTCGGCAGGAAGCTCGGTTATCCCGACAAATGGAAGGATATCAGCGGCCTGCGGATCGGTTCCGGGTCATACGCGGAAAATTATGTGAGTGCTCACGCATTCGAGTTCGATCGCCAGACAAAAAAGATTGGCAGGCCGGTGGATCGGTCGGAATGGTATATGTCCGTGCAGTCGGTGAATGCGTGTTACAACCCGACCATGAACGAGATGTTGTTCCCCGCAGCGATCCTCCAGCCGCCGTTTTTCGATCCAAACGCCGACCTCGCTTCGAATTACGGCGGTATCGGTACGGTCATCGGCCATGAGCTCACGCACGGCTTCGACGATCAGGGCGCGCTCTTCGACCTGAACGGCAATCTTGAGAATTGGTGGACGAAGGAGGACAAGGAGCGTTTTGATGCGCAGACCGCCCGCCTCGCCCGGCATTTTGACGGGTATGAAGTCCTGCCGGGATTGTACATCAACGGCAAATTGACGCTCGGCGAGAATATCGCCGACCTTGGCGGGCTCGTCGTCGCCTACGATGCCCTGATGCTTGCGCTTGCCGATGCGTCGGCAAAGAGCGGTTCCCAGGAGGACGAATTGATAGATGGCCTTTCGCCCCGTGCACGATTTTTCGTAAGCTATGCCATGACGGAGCGCGGCGGCATCCGCGATGAGGCGTTGCGTTTGCAGGTGCAGATCGATCCGCACTCTCCGTCGTTGTGCCGCGTCAACGGGCCACTTTCGGAAATGTCGGAATTCTATGAATCGTTCGGCGTGAAGGAGGGTGACGCATTGTGGCGTCCGCCCGAGGACCGCGTGAAAATCTGGTAATTTCTTTTAAGGAATTCTTTATGTGTGGCGGTGTACACTGCTGCATATGAAACATAAAAAAATATGTGCGGTGTTTGCCGCGATCATCGCGACCGCTTCCGCGTCAGCTCCTTTCGGTGTCGTCAAAGCGTCGTACCGCTTTGCAAATTTTCAGGGCCGCCCACCGGTGCATGTTTACAAATCGGCGCAAAGTACGCCATCAGGCGTAACGCCGTCGGAAATAAAGAAGATCTACAACTTGCCTGCGGCCGGCGGGAAGGGGACGATCGCGCTTATTGACGCATATGACGATGCGAATATGGAGAACGATCTTGCAGCGTTCGACAAGCAATTTGACTTGCCACAGTGCACTACCGCGAACGGCTGTTTTGAAAAGCATAAAATGGCAAGCTCGACCGCATCGAACAGTGGCTGGGCAATGGAAACGTCGCTTGACGTGGAGTGGGCACATGCGATCGCGCCGAGCGCGAAGATATTACTGGTCGAGGCAAAGACGCCGAGCGGCGCCAATCTTTTGAGTGCGATCGACTATGCCACGTCGCGGAAGGATGTGGTGGCGGTGTCAATGAGTTGGGGAGGTGCAGAATTTTCAGACGAGCTTTCGTACGATGCGCACTTTATGGACAAAGCGAATCCTGCCGCCGCATTCTTTGCCTCATCGGGCGATGATGGCACCGGCGCAAGTTGGCCCGCATCGTCGCCAAATGTGATCGGCGTGGGCGGCACGTCGCTCGCGTTCTCATCGACCGGCGCGCTTGTCGCCGAGACCGCGTGGTCGGGGAGCGGCGGTGGCGTGAGCGCGTATGAAAAGGAGCCGGCTTACCAGACGGCATATAAGATATCAAAGGCCAATGGTATGCGTGCGATTCCCGATGTTTCATATGATGCCGATCCTGCGTCAGGATATCCGATCTACATCACGACGGGCAGTGGTACCAAGGCGAAGGGTTCGTGGGATACTGTCGGCGGCACGAGCGCCGGGGCTCCGCAGTGGGCCGCCATCCAAGCACTCGGCGGCTCTGCCGCACTTACGAAGTTTTATACCGACAAAGCCTCCACGAGCACGCTCAAATATTTCCGCGATATCACGAGTGGTTCCAACGGCGATTGCACTTATTATTGCGACGCCCGAAAGCGGTATGACTACGTGACGGGACTGGGAAGCCCGCAGACGGTGAAGTTCTAAATATCATCAGGCAGACGGGCAAAGCTATTTCCGGCGAATTATTCTTATCACGAGCCGGAAATAGCTTTGCCCGTCTGCCTGATGATCTTCGTGCCCTTCTTTTTTTGCCGGGGACCGTGCGGAGGCTAAAAGTCAAAAAGGAGAGAAAACGGCATATGGGTTGAACTCCTCAATCATTAAATTTTCTCTTGGTTTTTTCCTCGAAAACGTGCTAAAATACTGATATTGCCCCCGAGGCATTTTTTAAGAAAAAACCTATAAAAATGGCTGAAAAAACCGCGAAAAAGGCTTCAAAAAAGGATGAAAAAGTGAGCAATACAAAGGGCAGTGCCTCGTACGGAGCAAAGGACATTTATGTCCTCGAAGGGCTTGAGCCGGTCCGCAAGCGTCCGGGTATGTATATCGGCTCCACGGGTGTCGCCGGTTTGCACCATTTGGTGTGGGAAGTCGTTGATAATTCCATTGACGAGGCGATGGCAGGCTTTGCAAAAACGGTCACGGTGGAACTTTTGCCGGACAATAAAGTTTCAATCACCGACGACGGCCGCGGCATTCCGGTGGACATCCACTCGCACACAAAAAAGTCCGCGCTCGAGACGGTGCTCACGACGCTCCACGCCGGGGGAAAGTTCGGCGGCGATTCGTATAAAGTGTCCGGCGGTCTGCACGGCGTCGGCGTTTCGGTGGTCAACGCACTCTCCATGTGGGTCAAAGTTGAAGTTGAGCGTGATGGCGGACTGTACGTGCAGGAATATAAGCGCGGCGTACCGGAATATAAAGTGAAAAAGATCGGCGCTTCGAAGCGGCACGGCACGAAGGTCATGTTCTCGCCCGATCCACAGATCTTTTCCGTGATCGAATTCGACGGTAAGACGATCCTGGAACATTTGCGACAGCAGGCGTATCTCACGAAAGGCGTTCGCGTCAATTTCTTTGACCGCCGCAAACCGGTGCCGGAATTCTATGGTTTTTATTTCGAGGGCGGCGTGCTCTCATTTGTAAAATTCTTATCACAAAAAAAGAATCGCCTCAATGAAGATATTTTTTACGTGGAAAAGGAGCACGAGAAGCTCGACATCGAATGCGCATTCCTCTACGTGGACGATACCCGGGTCCAGGAAATGAGTTTTGCGAACAATATTTATACGCCGGAGGGTGGCATGCATCTTACCGGATTCCGCTCGGCGCTCACCCGCTCGCTCAACAACTATGCACGCAGTGAAGGTTATCTTAAAGAGAAAGAAGAGAATCTCACGAGCGATGACGTGCGCGAGGGCTTGATCGCGGTGCTCTCGGTGAAGCTGCGCGAGCCGCAGTTCGAGGGTCAAACGAAAGCCAAGCTGGGCAATCCGGAGGCGCGCACCGCAACGGAGGCCGTCATCAATGATGCGCTCAAAGGCTTTTTAGAAAAACATCCACAGGAAGCGAAGTCCATAATAAGTAAGGTCATTTTGACCTCGAAGGCGCGGTTGGCGGCAAAGGCGGCGCGCGAGACGGTGTTGAGGAAAGGCGCATTCGAAGGGCTCACGTTGCCGGGCAAGCTGGCCGACTGTACTTCCAAGATCGCCGCGGATTCCGAGTTGTTCATCGTTGAGGGAGATTCCGCCGGCGGTACCGCCAAGCAGGGACGCAATCGTCACACGCAGGCGATCTTGCCGTTGCGCGGTAAGCCACTCAATGTGGAGCGCGCGCGGCTCGACAAAATGCTCGCGAATGCCGAAGTGCGTTCGCTCGTCATCGCGATCGGAACGGCGATCGGTGAGGAATTCAATATGGAAAAGCTCCGCTATCACAAGATCATCATCATGACCGATGCCGACGTTGATGGTGCGCATATTCGCACGCTGTTGCTCACGCTGTTCTATCGCTACTTCCGCGAGGTGGTTGATGGGGGATATATTTATATCGCCCAGCCGCCGCTTTATCGCATCCAGCTCGGGAAGGTGGTGCGCTATGCGTTTTCGGACGACGAGAAAGAAAAAGTGATCGCGGAAATGCAGAAAGCTGCGCCGGCGACGGGCAAGGCGGCGAAGATGGGTGCAGCCATAAAGAAAAAGATCGAGGAAGAACCGGCTGCCGAAGGGGACGAGGGCGAAGTCCCGGAAGGCGTGACCGAAGGGCAGGGAGACGGGAAGCGTCAGCCGAACATCCAGCGGTATAAAGGTCTCGGCGAAATGAATGCTGAGCAATTGTGGGAGACCACGATGAATCCGGAGAGGCGTCTGATGAAACAGGTCATGGTAGCCGACGCCGAGAAGGCCGATAAGCTTTTCGACACCCTGATGGGCGACGCCGTTGAGCCGCGCAAGAATTTCATCCAGGCTCACGCCGCGACCGTACAGAATCTGGACGTGTAAAGAATTCCCGCCATCATTAAAAAATCATTAAATTATTTTTGACTTTTTTTCTGCGCGGCATAAAATAATAGGCGAAGCGAGGTTCTGCCAAGATGGCGGGTCCAACTCGTTTGTCGCAAAAATAGCTCCTTTTGGGGCTGTTTTTGTTTTAGATATTCTTTATAGTCTCTTCGTTAAACTGTCTTTGCCGGTGGGCATGGGCCCGTCATCTATACGGTAAGACCTCGCTTTCGACAAACGAGGAAAGCTGGGTTCGACTCCCGCCGGGTCCACCGGCGCGCCCAGGCTATGTTATTCGAACACGGTCTGGGCGTGTGCCCCGGACATGGCCGTTTTGATTGACGCCAAGCCTCACCAGTGCTATACTCTATAACAATGTTTGCACGCATAAAAAAGTTTTTTTCTGAATCACGGCAGGAGTTGCGCCACGTAAACTGGCCCACACGCGACGAAGCGATCCGTCTTACGACCATCGTCATCGGTATTTCGGTCGGTCTCGCCGCGTTTTTGGGTTCGTTTGATTATCTTTTCTCGTTCCTTATTAAAAAGATCGTTTTACAATCATAGCTATGGCGTTGCACGTTCCCCAGTCAAAAGGGCAGATCGAAAAATCGCGGACCCGTCAATGGTATGCGGTGCAGACTTATTCCGGCTACGAAGAGGCGGTCGCTCGTTATCTGAAGCAGCGCGTCGAGTCACTCGCCATGAGCGACAAGATATTCAACATCCTTGTCCCGAAGGAAAAAACGACCAAAGTGAAGGCGGGCCGTCGGCAGACGACCGAAGAGAAGATATATCCGGGCTATGTGCTGGTAGAGATGATCCTCACCGAAGATTCCTGGTATGTGGTTCGCAATACGCCGCGCGTGACCGGGTTCGTTGGGCCGGACAACACCACGCCGACGCCGCTCTCAAAGGAGGAAGTTGATCTTCTTCTCGCGCGCACCGGCAAGGAGGAAAGCAAGATGACCATTGACTTAAGGGTGGGCGATCTGGTAAAAATAACCGACGGTCCTTTCAAGGAGTACGACGGCAAGATCGCGGAAGTGAACGAGGAGCGGGGAAGCATCAAGGTGCTGGTGCCGATATTCGGAAGGGATACTGCGGTTGAGCTTGATTCGCTTCAAGTCAGAAAGGTCTAACCATCGTCAATAATTTAATTTTTAACCAAATTTCATGTCACAACAGTGTTTTTTCTGCTCACAGAACTTGAAGAATATCGATTACAAGGAGATCGACCTTTTGCGCCGGTTCGTTTCGAGCCAGGCGAAAATCATCGACCCACGCCACACGAACATCTGCGCCAAGCATCAGCGCAAACTTGCGACGGCGATCAAACAGGCGCGCTTCATGGCGTTACTTCCGTACGTCCGCAAATAAGAGAGATACGTGGAAACAGAAAAGGCTTCCGAGACCTGCTGCGAAGACGCAACGGTCTCGGAAGCCTTTTCTGTTTCCACGTATCTCTTTCCCTGCGCGCGGGGGATAACGTCAAAAATCAAAGCTGTTTTTATAATCAAAAGGAATGCTATAATTGATGGATATGTTTTCTCTCAATCAGAGCGCGTTCCAATTTATTTATGCGGCGGGGCATCATAATGTGTTTTGGGATGTTCTTGCGATATCCTTTGCGGAATGGCTGCCATATCTTTTGGTGGTCGGGTTTTTAGTATTGGCCTATTACCAGAAAGGTTGGCGGCGAAAGCTTTATCTCTTTTGCGAAGGGGCGCTCGCGGTCATTCTCTCCCGCGGGATCATAACGGAGGCCATCCGATTTTTCTATCATCACCCAAGGCCGTTTTCTTTTTATAACTTCACGCCGCTTTTCGGTGAGAGCGGATGGTCGTTCCCGTCGGGCCACGCCGCATGGTTCTTCGCGCTTGCGATGATCGTTTGGTATGCCAATCGCAAGTGGGGATGGTGGTTCTTTCTCCTCGCGACGCTTATGGGTGTTGCGCGAATCTACGCCGGCGTGCACTGGCCACTCGATATTGTGGGTGGCGCAGCGGTGGGAATCTTATCGGCATGGTTTGTACACTGGCTTTTTCGGAACACAAGAAAAGCCCTGAATCCTAAACTTTAAACGCTTCTATCTGTCTTCGGGGCCTCCGCCCAGATCTTTGGATGAGCGCTCTGGATTTTCGTCTTCCTGCTCTGTCGGGTCATCATCCCGAAAGCCGCCCGCCTGAATGCTCCATAACTTTTTATAAAGACCTCCCTGTCTCAAGAGGCTCTTATGGGTACCCTGAGCAACGACGGTGCCGTTTTCAATGACAACGATCCGGTCCATGCGCATAATGGTCGATAACCGGTGCGCGATCACGACGACGGTTTTTCCTTTCATTAAGGTATCCAAAGCATCTTGAATAAGCGCCTCGGATTCGGAATCAAGGCTCGAAGTTGCCTCGTCGAGCAATAAGATGGGGGCGTTCTTAAGGATAGCGCGCGCTATGGCGATGCGTTGGCGTTCCCCGCCTGAGAGCCTTACGCCACGTTCGCCGACGTAGGTTTGGTAGGCCTCCGGTAGTTCGGAAATGAACTCATGGCAATGCGCCTTTTTTGATGCTTCGATCACTTCGGTTTCCGTAGCATCGCGCCGCCCGTAGCGGATGTTCTCCATAAGCGTGCGATGGAAGAGGATCGGCTCCTGTGGCACGAATGCGATGGCGTCGCGCAGGCTGTCCTGCGTCACCGAAGCGATATTCCGTCCGTCGATCGTGATGGTGCCGCTCGTCACTTCATACAACCGCAAGAGCAACTTGGTCACTGTGGTCTTCCCGGCGCCGGATGGTCCCACGAGGGCCAACTTTTCGTTGCTTGGGATGGTGAGATTAAAATCCTTAAGAATCAACCTCCCTTTTTGGAAGGAGAAATTGACATGCTCAAAAGCAATAACGCCTTTGGAAACCGTGAGCGGCACGGCGCCAGCTCGATCCTTGATCTCGTGGGGCGTTTCGAGGATGTCCACCATTTCGACCGCGTCCGCATAGGCATCGTAAAAGCGGCGAATATTATGATTGATGCCGAGGAGTTGGCTAAAAAGACCAAGTAAATAACTTTGGATGAGAACGAAGTCGCCGATAGTAAGTAGCCCGCGTTGCCAATAGATCACGGCGCCGTATAAAATTCCAATGTTGATGCCGACGATCAAAATACCCTGAACGGACCAAGCCAGTTCGTCGGTGTTCCATGAACGAAGGGTCGCTTTTTCCCAAATAGCGACGATGTTTTGGAAGAGCTTGGATTCGTGGAGCGTTCCCGAAAAGAGCGCGATGGTGTTCTGGTTCGAGATGGCGTCAGAAAGCGTTCCCACCATTTTGCTGTCCGCTTCAGCCCGGGCGACGCGAAGCGGCTGGCGAAGTCGCGCGACAAACAATTGAAAGGCGACAAAGCAGACCAACCAAATGCCAAGTGCGATGCCAAGTGTGTGATTTCTTAAAAATAGGATAATGACCGCACCAAGCGCAAAGACCGCCGTGGGAAAGAAATTAAAAAAGATGGAATCCATGATCGTTTCGAACGATCCCGCAAATTTGCTCACGCGCCGCGCGAGCGTTCCGCTGAAGCGCGATATGAAAAATTGATAGGAGTGTTTAATGAGATAATCGAAAGCACGCGCGTAAAGATTGGTCATTGCGCGGGCTTCAAGGACCGAAAGACTGTATATCTGTGTTTGTTGGGCGGCCCAACCCACGACCGATATCGCGGCGATGATACCTACAAGGATCAGGAGCTGGTGAACAATATCAGGCGCGGTGTTGTGCGCGGCAAGAATATTGAAAAGCTGCTTCATGTAAATAGGGGAGACGAGGCTCGTCGCCTGCGCGAGAAGAGCGCTAAAAAGAACAAGGCTTAAAAGCCATGGAAATCGGCGCGCTTCGCGACTGTATTCACGAAAAACGCTCCCTGCACGCACTGATTTTTTAGTGGTGTCGGCCATTACTGAAGATAACGGTGCGTTATCATTGAAAGTTACCGCTTTGGCGAACGCACGATAATTGCCGTGCAGTAGGCGCAGCGCCGCGCTTTCGCGGGTATCTTACTAAGACATTCGGGGCATTCCTTGGTCGGTCCGCCGGCTGTTGGTCCCGGCGCGATGACCTTTCCGGTCAATTTGTTGATGGGAACCACGACAAAGAAATAGATCGTGATCGCGAGGATAAGGAACGAGATGATGTTATTGATGAAATCTCCGTAGAGGAATTGGCTGCCGTGGATCGTGAAGGAAAACTTCGAGAAGTCGGGTTTTTGCACAATGGCGGCGATGAACGGGGTCATAAGGTCTTTTACGAGCGCGTTCACCGTGCTGTTGAACGCGGCGCCTATCATAACGCCGACGGCGAGATCAATGACGTTTCCGCGGAGGATGAACTGCTTGAACCCCTGATAGGTCTCTTTGAACATTGCCATAATAGTGTCATTATAACACGAAGGCAAAGATTCCTTAAGGGAGGATGGACGGGTCGGCGGGATGGTAGTGCGCGAGAAAAAGGAGCGCATCATTGCGTTCGCTGAGCGCCTTTTTCGCTCCGCTTTTGAGCGCGGCAAGTGTCTCTTCCATAAAATTGGTACCACCGATAAGGTCGGATTTTTCCCGCGCGCGGCGCGCGGCATCGATATGGTCATCGATCAGTCGCGCCACCACATCAATGACCTCTTCCCAGAAAAATTCTCGCATGAGGGGAAGCGTGTCTGCGATAGCGACGTGCGCATGCTGCGGATATTTATCCCGGAAGTTTTTAATGACAAGCGCACCAACGCTGTTCACGCGTCCGCGCAAAAGATCCTCCGCCCAATCATGCGCATCGTCGTGAAGCTGCCGCGCGATAAGATAGTGGCGGAACATGGTGAGGATATTTTGGAATTCTTTTGAGCCGGCGTCATATCCTATGATAAGAAGTTCTGCGAGCGGACCCATCGCGTGGCCGATGCTGCGGTCCGCAAGATTTTCATAGTCGCCGAAGCCGGGGAGCCGTTCGGGGAGCTGGCCTTTTCTGTCGTCGGATAGCCTGCAATAATACCGTTCCCACGTGTTCGCGCCATCGATGGTGTTCATGATATGGTCGAAAAGATATACGCATCCAGACGTCGTGATATTTTCCGTCTCATAAATATGCGTCAATGAACGAAGGAAAAAATTTGCCACAGGGAGCAGGAGCGGATCTCCCTCGTCATCGAGAATATCGTCATAAATAGTGTAGGCTATCCAGCCATAAAGATTGCCGACCGCGAGCCGGTCCACTGTTTCCTGACCGATCGCCACGCCACGCCCTCCAAGCGCTACTTTGAATTCGTGCGCGAGGAGGGTGATCTTGCGGTCGGTGACGGCAACGATTTTTTGCATGGCGATAGTGTGGAGCCTCGTATGTAGTTCTGCATGGCGAACGTTATTTCCCGCAATCGCAATTATTTTTCTATGGATGCCATCCTCTTTTTTCTTTTCATCATCTCCGCCGCTATAGCCCTTATTCCTGCCGATGTCAGCATTTTTATAGAGTGCCAATGTTTCGAGACAAAGCGCGGCAGTGAGCGCCGGTGCGCCGGCATATGATGTCGCGCCATCGCGTGCCGGATCGATACAAAAAGCATACGGTTTCCATTTTTCCTTTGCTATTGTTTCTAAAAATCCCTCGATCTCTTCCGGGGTTATTTCTTTTGCTGCGCCGCAATTGATAAGGGCAGTTATTGTTATGGCGTTTTCGAGAGGCGTCATGGTGGTGGTGCATTTTTTGCGAAAATCGAAAATTGCCGCTATGGCTCTTTGCGCGGTGCGGTTGTTTCTGATGGATTTGCAAAAACGTGAAATAAAATAGAGCACGTGCGCCGCGCTTGGATAGTAGGGAGATCGTATTTTATCATCAGTAAAAGCGCCATCTATCAAGGCCTCAAGGGTTGGAAGGTGTATACCGATGCGATCGAGAAAACAGCCAACTGTGCCGTTGGCTACAAGATCAATATCTGCCCATGGTTCATCGGGCGCCGCGACGAGCCATGTACGATAAGGGCCGCCCTCCTGCGTTTCCGTTTGTGTAAGGATGGTAGTGGCCGCCGCAAGCACCTCGCCATCAATGATGGTTGGATCGTATTGCGCGAGCGCCAAGAGCGCGCTGAAAGTGTCATCGAGATCATCCGGAAATGGCAGTGCCTTTCGTTCTTTTGCGCTCCGTGTCCAATAATTGAACGACCAGCCCTCGCTTCTTTCTCCAAGGAGGAACGCCGCCGCCCGTGTGCGTATTGGATCGGCCAGAGAGCTGTGTTCTTTATGCTGCTCGGCCACGCCGTTGAGGCATGAAAGAATAGTCGAGGCAAAAAACGTAGTGGAATAAGAAACGGCACGGGTAAAATCCTTTTGATCAAAACTCGAAAGGCTTAAGAAGCCTCCGTCTTTTTGTTGCTCATCAGCTATACGCATGAGGCCGTTTTTTATGACGGAATCAATATCGAACATATTTTAAGATGATTATTTATTATCCGGAGGAGGTGCCATTCTGACAGGAAAGGCGATGGTAAAGATCGATCGTTTTCCTTCCTGCGTGGAAAGCGCGATGGTCCCGTGCATATCTTCCTCGACTATTTTCTTGACGGTCGCGAGACCGATGCCGCTTCCTCTCGCCCCGCTTTTTGTGGAAAAGAACGGTTCGAATATCTTTTCTTGGATTTCGGCGGAAATCCCACATCCACGATCCTCTACACGAACCGTTATCACGCCTCCACCCTCTTCAAGGTGAATGATGGCCACTCGCTTGCGTTGATCGTTCTCTGGGAGGCCGTCATAGCACTCGATAGCGTTGATCAATGTGTTTATTATGACCTGATGAAACTTGAATGGGTTCCCGAAGTAAAAGGGGATGGCGTTGCGATCATGGTGAAAGATGATCCGTACTTTCCCCTTGTTGGCCTTATAGGCAACCAGTTGTATCGCTTGGTTGATACTTTCCACGAGGGAAAATAATTCATATGACTCGTGATGGTCCAGCTGCTTGCGGATGGCTTGGATAAGACCCTCGATGAGTTTTGCCGTCCCGAACGCTTCGGCGAGAGGATATTTCTCTTTGGGGTTGTCTTCGGCGCGAAGTGAGATCGCGTTCAATAAATTCAGAATATCGTGGAAGATACCCGATGCGAGTTGCCCGAATTCCGCGAAACGGTAGATCTGTTCGATCTTTTCGAATTGTGTTTTACGCAGCTCCTGGGTACGCTCTTCTACGGTGATCTCCAAATTATCACGCTCACGTTTCAATTCGCGCTCCGACTTCCGCGCGCGGAAAAGCGACTTTTCGATCTCCCGGTTCGATAGCCACGAGAGGACCATAATGAGAAAAAAGAGGATGGCAAAAACGATACTCCCGCTGCTATTTGTGTTGGTTTGGGGCCGGATTGGGATAAGGTGATTGCACTGTGCGTAACCTATTGGAATCACAAAGAGCGCGATGAGTCCGGTCATAAAAAACCCAAAACGTGTGTCGACCAGGATGCTCGAGATGAGAATGATGATGACGTAGCCGATAAGAACGGTTGGCAGTCGCACGCTCCAGTAATACGCCGCAAAGCTGTTGCTTGCGAAGTATGTTCCAACAAGGAGATACGATGAGGCGACGAAGCTTCCCTTGCGGGAGAGCAGGTAAAGCAGAACGAAGAATATAGGGATGATCGAAAAGATCGCAAACGGGACGCCGTCGTAGCTCGATCCCATACGGAGGGAATAATAAAGAACACTCACATCGAGGGCTGCCAACATCATTATCGAGCCGATCAGTATGACGTTCAAAATATATTCCCTCCGCGCACTGTCTTCGTCGGTCGCGCGCGGCTTGATGAATTTTTCGTAGAGGAGATGGATGTTCTTCTTTGCGGCGTTGAAACAGGTCAGATGAGGGTCCGGCGCGTTCATAGGTCGATCAAATTAATTCCAGGTGTCGAACTCTTCCTGGTTAGCGGCGATAGCAACTATCGCCTTGCTGTTTCTCGTCGCCCTTTCTGTCAAAATTTTTTCTATGATTTCTTTCATGCTGCAAATGGTCAATATTGTCAATTTTTTTGGTTCGGCCTTTCGTCCATTATGAACGATTGGGCCTAAAGAAAAGATTAAAGAAAGAACGACGATCATCCGCCTATTTTATAGCCCTGGCCGTGGACGGTGTGGATGAGTTTTATTTTATGATCACGGTCGATCTTCTTTCGCAAATTCGTGATATGGGTCTCAATACTGTTCGAGAATGGGTCGGCGGCATCGTCCCAAACATGCTCAAGGATCATTCTTCGCGACACCACCTTCCCTCTGTTTTTTATCAAATACTCGAGCAGAGAAAATTCTTTTGGCGTAAGGCGGATAGTTCTGCCGTCCCGCAATGCCGAATAGGTTTCCCGGTTCAAAATAAGGTCGTCGACACAGAGTTGTTTCCCTTCAATAATATGCGGCCGGCGCAGAAGTGCTTTTACGCGCGCGGAGAGTTCAGTAAAGGAGAACGGTTTTGCAAGGTAATCGTCCGCGCCACAGTTCAGCAATTTGACCTTTTCCTGGATATCCGATTGCACGCTCAAAATAAGGATTGGTGTGTTCATTTTATATTCCCTAAGGCCGCTGCAGATCTCAGGGCCTCCTTTCCCCGGAAGGATATTGTCGAGAAGGATCAGGTCGTAGTCGTTGGTCCGGGCGCGGTAGAAAGCGCGTTCTCCGTCATGTTCGACGTCGACAGCATAACATTCCGCCTCAAGTTTTGTTTTGAGCGTTTGCGCTGCGTCGTGCTGATCTTCGACCACGAGGATTCTCATAGCGCAGAAATTTGATATAAGTATAGCCTCACATCAAACGTCTGGCGAGCCCTTTCTTTATCTTTCCGCGTCCTATAAAGCGATATCTACGGTTGCGACTATGGCGCAATGGTCGCTGACCCCCGATTCAAGCCGTACGTTTTCGGCCCGATAACCCTTCGAGAGGAAGAGATAATCCACCATATATCCTGCGAGTCTTTCTGCTGCGACGGGATTTTTGCCTGCTCGGTGCAAAGCCAAATCCAGACTTGAAGCATAAGTGGCGGGAATGGCATCGTGATATTTCTTTGCGAAGCGCTCGTAAATATCGTTCACGCCGCGCGGCACGTTGAAGTCGCCGCAAAGGATCACTTCGGGAAGTTCCTTGAGCGCCTCCAATAATTTTTCGGCGGCGGCATATTGATAGTCTTTCGGGAGCCCATCGGGCGTCCATGTGAAATGGGTGGTGGCGACGGTGAAGAGCTTGCCATCGTAATTTATATTCGCAGAGAGAAGTGATCGGCGGATCGTTTTATCGGCAGTGTATTCATCGGTATCATCTTTTTTAGGGAGTTCTTGGTCCGGCAGATGATAATTTTGGACCATAATATTTTCCATAGAGGAGCGCGAGAGCATCGCTATTCCCATCTTCTCGTACACCGGAGATCCCTCATTGGGCCGAAGGAACATCGGTGCGAATACCGAACGCATATTCAACATGTCGGCGAGTCTTGCGGCATCTTCCTCGAGAACCTCTTGCAGACAAACAACATCCGCTTGTTGGGAATTGAGAAACGGGTCGATGAGCGTCCAATGCTTGGAACCTTCAACGTTGAGTGAAATGAGCTTCATGATTTTTATAATTATTTAATACGTTTTTTGATATCATCGAAGAACGCTGCGGTGACCGCTTTCACCTCGGCGGCGTTTTCAGCATCCATGAGGCGGATGCGCAATTCTTTCGCGCCATCAAAACCGGAGCAATATGCTTTGAAGTGTTTTTTCATGACGTCAAAATTTTTGAGCGCACCTTCTTTCTTGGAAACATTGCTTTTATAAAGCCGCTCGAATAACTGCGTATGCTGTACCATGCGTTCAAGGCGTTTATGAAGGGTGGGAGTTTTTCCGGAAAAGAACCATGGATTGCCGAAAATGCCTCTTCCAACCATTGCGCCATCAAAGCCGGCAGCTGCGACGCGATCTTTGGCATCTTCAAGCGATGAGACATCCCCGTTGCCGAGCAGAACAGTATTGGGTGAATAACAATCCCTTAGGGCTGTGATCTTCGGCGCGAGTTCCCAATGCGCGGGAACCAGCGACATTTCCTTGCGCGTGCGCAAGTGGACCGTAAGCGCGGCAAGATCCTCCTCAAGGAGCGCGGGGATCCATTCATCGATTTGGCTTTTCGTGTAGCCGATACGCGTCTTTACGGACACCGGGAGGCTGCCTGCACCGCGTTTTGTTGCCTGAATAATAAGTCGGGCAAGCTTAGGGTTTTTCATCAGCATCGCTCCGGCGCCTTGTTTTTCCACCGCCCGGTCCGGACAACCCATATTGATATCGATGCCGTCGAATCCAAGCTCGCGGACGATTCCGGCCGCCTCTTCGAATTGTTCCGGCTTTGCGCCGAATATCTGGGCGACAATCGGTCGCTCGTTATCGCCGAACCAAAGGTCGGGGAGGAGTCGCTCTTTACCGCGGGACAGCAATCCTTCGACCGAAACGAACTCGGTCCAAAAGACATCCGGTGCGCCGCACAAAGCGATCGTGTGTCGGAAAGCTTCGTCGGTGACGTTGGCCATCGGCGCGATCGTCATAATGGGTCTTTTAAGGCCCTTCCAAAAGTTTTTAGCCATGATCGTGATATCCAGTATATCAGTATAGTGGATGAAAAATGATAGTGGAAATATCGCCCGACTTCTTTTCCGTCTTTTGGGCATGATATACTGGGAACGTGACCTATCTTCAAGCTATCATTCTTGGCGCGCTCCAAGGGCTCACTGAACCGTTTCCGGTCTCAAGTCTGGGACATAGCGTGATCTTTCCATCCCTGCTCGGATGGCATATCAACCAAAACGATCCTTTCTTCCTGATTTTCCTCGTTGCCACCCATGCGGCAACGGCGCTTGTTTTTTTTGGTATCTTTTGGAAGGATTGGAAAAAAATATTTCTGGGCATGGGCCGTTCACTCCGGGATCGCGTCGTTGACACGAAGAATCCTTACGGCAAGCTTGGTTGGCTCTTGGTGGTAGGCAGTGTTCCTGCGGGGATCTTGGGATTACTCTTCGAGGACACCCTCAAAAATTTATTCGCAGCGCCGCACTATGTCGCGTGGTTCCTTGTTTTGAACGGCATCATGCTTATCGGCGCCGATGCCTTGCGCCGGCGGCGCTTGAAGAAAGGTTCCGACGCGCAGAGCGACGAGCGCATCGCAGCGCTCACGTGGTGGCAGTCGGTGAAGATCGGCGTATTGCAGTGCTTGGCGCTCATTCCGGGATTCTCGCGCACCGGCGCGACGATCACCGGCGGCCTTTTGTCCGATCTTTCTTACGAGGATGCGGCGCGGTTCTCGTTTCTGCTCGCGACCCCCATCATCGCCGCTGCGGCGCTTCTCAAACTGCCTGCACTTATGGTGGAGCAGAGTGCAACTTTTAGCATCGGCGCTTTATTGGCGGGCGCACTCTCGGCCGCGGTCGTTGCGTATGCTTCCGTAAAATTCTTATTGAAATATTTCGAGACCAACAAGCTGTGGCCGTTCGGGGTCTACTGCTGTGTCGTGGGGCTGTTCACCGCCGCACTCTTTATTTTCTAAGAAATTTTTTTTGCGGTGCCGAACCAGGCGAAGATAAGACACGCTGCTCCAAGGATGATCGACGCGAGGCCGTGTTTGAAATGCACCACTACCGACCCGGCAGCATAGCCAGGAAAGAACGTCGGCAATGAGCCGGCGGGTGTCGTCCAATAGACGACTGCGAGGGCGACAAAAACAATACCGAGCACCGCACCACCCCAAACCTGTAGTTTTTTATTCATAAGTCCATTATAACAAATCGTGATTTTATTTTACGACCTTCCCTCGCGTTACAACGATTACGCCGCAGATAAGGTCCAATACTGTAGTTGCGGAAACATAGAGCATGGTGGTGATACTGAATGTCGCGAGCGCTAAAAGCGCGCATACACCCGCGCCGCTACTTAACAAATGGGTAGAAGCGGTTTCGGTGTGCGGCTCCAGATATGCCTTTCTTAATGTCGGTAATGTGCCGATAAGGTCGGTAAGCGTCGCGAAAACAACAGAGAGGAGTGCATTATGAAGAAAGAGATAGGCAGCCATTGTTCCAAGCGCGCCAATAAGGCAAATGGTATCGAACGCAGTTATATGTTTTGTGCCATGCCGGATCGAGAGCAAAAATATGAGTCCGCAGAGTGCAGCGCCAATGACCGATGACGCGATGGCGATTCCCGCGCCACTGGTCCACATCGCTCGCGCGACGATGCTTTGTAACAACGCCCAGACAAACCACGTGTAGCTATGCGGTTTCGTCGTACCGCGGAAGATATCCCGAAGGTAGGGGAGGAAACAAAGCACACTCATGATCGAAGAAACGCCGGCGAAGACGATATGGATGGTCATCACAACGATTACGACCCGCCGCTTTGCCGCCAGAGATTTTCAAAGAGAATTTCCATGGTGTGGTGGATATCCTCGTCTTCGATCAGGATTCCCACCGGTTTTTTCTTATTGAGCGTTATGATGGCCACTTTGTTCGCGTAAATAAAATTGGCGTTGGCTATGGTGACCAATTCGGGAAGGAATTGCGTGACGCGCAATTCCTGACTGTCTTTCTGTTTGAGCAACAGCGCATTTTTCGATTTCGGCGCGAGCAACCGGATGCGCAAGTAATGGCGGTAGCGCGTCTCGATGAAATCCTCGAGGTATGGTTTTCCCAACAACTCGGTCCAGTCGTCCAAGGAAAGCATGGCCGAGATGTGGTGCTTGGATTCGAGGATATCGTTCATGATCTGCTTTATTTCCTGCGCTCCGTTATAGATGCGCACGGTCGATTTTGCGCTCGTATCGCGCCGCAACGATTGGAGCTCGGGTAAAACGACCGCGAGCGACGCTTCATTCTCTTTGAGCGCGATCATGAGCCGCTCGGGGTTCTCCGCGGTCAATATTTTTCTCCGTCTTTTAAGATATGCGTTCATCAATCCTCGTTTTTGCAGGGAATGGATCACGAGATTGACGGTGGTGCGCGGCAATTTTGCCTTCGCCGCGATTTCCGTCACGGTACTTCCGCCCAATTCCAACGCTGCGAGGTATACCGTTACCTCGTGAGGCGAATATCCGAGCTGTTCTATGGCCGTGCGCAGATTCATGGGAGTAGTTTTCTCAGTGTAGCACATTTTTTTCAAAATGACAGCGAAAATGTTGCCGGTTGGAGAGGTTAAAAATCCATTAAAAACCAATATTTTTGGACTTTTATGGACGAAGTTGTTTTTGCGGTTTTGTTCTTCTCCTGATGCGCGAGAAAATAGTGAAGCACCATGTATGAGAAAATATTAAAACCAATTTTCTTTCGCTTTGACCCGGAAAGTACGCATAACTTTTTCGTTTGGTTCGGCGAGGTGCTCGGTGCCTCTTGGTTGGGACGGTGGATCGTTGGGATATTCTGCGAATATGAGCATCCATCGCTCCATACGCGCGTTGCCGGTATTGATTTCAAGAATCCCGTCGGTCTCGCCGCTGGTTTTGACAAGGATGTCCGTCTTACGAAGATAATGTCGTCGGTCGGGTTCGGTTTTATGGAGGTTGGCGCCGTCACGCGGTATGCATATCAGGGAAATGATGGCTCACGTTTGGCCCGTCTCCCGGACGACCAGGCGCTTATCGTCTATTATGGGCTAAAAAATATTGGCGCCGATGAAATCGAGAAGAAATTACAGAAATTACGTTTTGATATTCCTGTCGGCTTGAATATCGCGAAAACGAACCGCGCCGATATCAAGGGAGAAAAATCGATGGAGGACTATGCGGCGACCTATCGGATGCTCGCGCATTATTTTTCTTATGTGACGCTGAACGTTTCCTGCCCGAACGCGCAGGACGGTTGTCTCTTTCAGGAGCCGCACCTTCTTGATGCACTTCTCGCCGCGATCGGCAAAGAAAAAAGGCCAGGGCCGATATTCCTCAAGATATCAAACCATCTGAGCACCAAGGAAATGGATGCGATCATCGAGGTGGTGGACCGCTATCCTTTCGTGACCGGTTTTATAATAGGCAATCTTGCAAAGCGCCGTGATCTTTTGCGCCTGACCTCACCACCGGAAAAATTGAATGCCATCCCGGAGGGCGGAATTTCCGGAAAACCCGTGAAGGAGCTGTCCACGAAGCTGATCAGATATCTCCATCAAAAGACCGGCGGGAAATATGTCATCATCGGTCTTGGAGGAATATTCACCGCGGAAGACGCATACGAAAAGATAAAAGCGGGCGCATCACTTGTACAAATAATCACCGGACTCATCTATGGCGGACCGCAAACGGTAAAAAAAATAAACAAAGGACTTGTCGAACTCCTGAAACGTGACGGTTACGCGACGATAGGCGAAGCGGTCGGAAAAGAAAAAATATAACACTATTATGGCAACCACAATAAATCGATTGAAGACAACAGCAACGGCGGCGGCAGAAGAGGTGGCGACGATGATCCAGAAGCGGGATGGCACGGTCGTCCCATTTGATAAAGGGAAGATAGTGAACGCCGTCCATAAAGCGATGCTCGCGACCGGCGAGGGATCGCTCAAGGAGGCTGAAATGGTTGCCGATCGGGTATATGCCGATGTTTTTCGCATCGGGAAGAAATACAAGAATTTTGTCCCGACCGTCGAGGGACTCCAGGATACGGTCGAAAAGGAGCTTATCTTGGGGGAATACGTTAAGACCGCCAAGTCCTATATTCTTTACCGCGAGAAGCGGGCCAAGCTTCGTACGAGCGGCGTGCGGGTTCCCGCGAAGGTCAAGAAGC
>Ga0181520_10005378_pt1 | contig 20476 bp, 16 predicted proteins | sample PEATcosm2014_Bin_29_FD_132451 | JGI IMG/M metagenome (GOLD analysis project Ga0181520, IMG submission 132451) | Peatland microbial communities from MTU Mesocosm Facility, Houghton, MI, USA - PEATcosm2014_Bin02_30_metaG | ecosystem: Environmental > Terrestrial > Soil > Wetlands > Peat | place... | reverse complement strand
GGCGGGCCGGGGCGAAATTTCGGCCGCCGAAATTTCGATTTCCCGGCCCGCAAATCTGCGCCAATCTGCGCAATCTGCGGCTAAAGAAAAATCATTTGGTTGCGGCCGAAGGCCGCGCTAAGGTCTCTGCGCCTTCCCTCTGCGCCCTCTGTGTTTAAAGTTAATCCATTATGCTGACCCTTCGCGTCATCATGAATTCCGCGTGCGAGGCCGTTTTCGGCTTCAAGACCTGCTGTGGTCTGAAGGCCGCCGATCAGAATCTCGAGGTGCAGGTCGTCAACCGCGGCGACCGGCCTGTCATCGTGCCGAGTTTTTTCGATCTGGAAACCGATGAGGGCGTCAAACGTTACGAACATCTGCTGCCGCACGGCCGGCACGAACTTCAGCCCGGCGAAATCAAGGCGTTTTACTGCTACATGGACCCCGTCGAGTGGGCGCGGGCGCGGCGGCTCGCGATGGTCGACGGCGACGGCCGCGTTTATTCCGTCGATTTGCCAAACGGCGAGTGAAAAACGGCCGCCCGCGCCAGCCCGCGGCAAACCGCATTGCGGCGCTCGTAGTCTGACTGGCCAGACACGTCCGACCGGTCCGACACGCCGGCCGTTGCGCTCGACAACCTCGCGCGCGTCGCGCGCGGCTCGCTCGGCAAGCGATATTCCTGGATTCCCGCCTTCGCGGGAATGACATATCAAGGGACGAAGTCTCATCGGCGCCGGGAGCGCATGAGCATCCCTGCTCTGCGGCCGGCTCCCAGGGACCAATCCCGGGGTTTCTCGATATTGCCGCGCTTACTCCGAATCGTCAGGGCTTTCCCCACGCCAAGCGGCCAGCACATCATCGATTTTATCCGCCACGGACAGCCTCGCCGCTTCTCTGCCGAGCGAATCCGCCAGTTGGTCGTAACGGGTGAAGTTGTGCCGCGCGTGCGCGCGAACCGCGAGTTCGGCCGCGTCGTCGAACCGGCGTTCGACCTGGTCCTTCGGGGCGAACCACAACCAGTCCGCGTTGCCGACGCGTCCGGCGTTGCGCGCCCGTTGAACCACCTCCTGCTCGGCGGCGTCCGGAATGCGCGGAAAGCGCCGGCGGACGGCTTGCTGAAATTTTTCGGTGAATTCCCGCTTCCGCCCGGCGATTTGCTCGGCCTTTTTTTCTTCGCGCTCGCGCGAACTTTCCACGCCCCCCAGGCGGAAGTAGGCGTCCTCGATGTTCGCCTCCGGCGCCAGCGTCCCAATTTCCTCGGTGTATTTTTTCGTCCGCTGCTTGTAGACCCAGTGCGGGCCTTTTCTCACCTCGCGGGTCATTCGCGCGTCGCCCTTGCGCAGCAGCGACCACTTTTCCGGCAGTTCATCGAACTCGCCGTATTCTCGCGTCCAAAACGCGGCCGAGCCTCGCGAAACGAACACCTCGAGACCCGCGATCGCCGCCAGCGCTGCAATATCCACCCGGGCGCGCGCCTCTTTTTTCCCCGCTTCCAGCAGTTCGGTCGCATAACCCGGCGGCTGCGATTGCAACAGTTCGTCCACCACTTCTGCGTCGGAGCCATAAAACTTGACGCAATCGGCCGGCTCTTTTGACAACAGAAAATCGCCGCCCCACGCCGCGCCGAAAGCTTTCGCGACCACGAGGCGGTCGTTCTCCGGATTTCCCCGGACGAGTTGCAACGACGGCAGTCCGCCGCCATGCCTTCCGGTGGGCGTCGCGAATCCGAAGTGCCGGAGGACGGCCGAGGCCCTGACCGCGCCGCCGACCGCGTTGCCGGCTTCGTCGACCCAGCGCCACGCCTCATCCACTTTTTTCAGATCTCGCATCGTCGCCCATCTCCCTTCTCTTTCGACCCATTCGCGCTGGCGGCGCCGGGGCATGGCGCCGCAACCAGGCCCAAACTGGCGAGTTCGCTGGGCATGGCGGATTTGGTCTGTGGAATGATGATCTTCGGCGTCCGCTTCGCTGTCAACGGCTCGGAAATGGAAGTCTAAACTTAGCGCAGCCCTTGGAACTGCAACCAAAGGTCTTTATTGCCACAAATGAATGCAGATGACCGCCGATACGGCACGGGCCATGACGTGTCCCGCCTTGTTGGGCGCCGACCGTGGCCCGTGCATCAGCGTAAGTCTGCGCAATCTGTGGCTGTCCCGAAAATCTCTGCGTCAAAACGAGAAATCGCGCGACAGTGGTGCGGAGATGAGTGCGGCCGCAGCGCATCGCGCGCGATGCGCTGCGGCCGCCCCTGTGTCCTCTGTGCGCTGTCTCTGCGCCCTCTCCGTCTAAAGTTAGCCCGTCATGCCGACCACTTCGCTTCAGATTGTAGATTGGTTAGGAATTTGTTAGCATTTCGTTAGCGAGTGGTCGCTTCGGTGTTTTTGCAGTCAACACGCAGAGGTCTCGATGAAACGAATGTTCCCGCGGTCGTTATGGCTGTTCTCGTTGATGGCGCTGACGATTATCGCCCTACTGGCCCTCAACTGCGCCCCGTCGTCGAGTTCGTCGTCGCCCCCCCAGGTCGACGACGATGCCTCGCCCACCGACGACGATGTGTCGCCCGCGGACGACGACAACGACGACGCGGCCGATACGGAACTGCTCTCGGTCGTTGCGGTAAGTCGGCACGGGATCAGATCCCCGACCTTGCCAAATACCGTGATGAATCTTTTCACGGGCCGCCCCCAGGGGTTTCCCGACTGGTCGCCGCCGGCCGACGTCCCCGGCTACCTTTCGGCCAAAGGAAAACAGGTCGCGACGGATTTGGGGTCTTGGTATCGGGATTATTATGCCGGCCAGGGCCTGTTGCCCGCGCGCGGAACCTGCCCGGACGACGGCGCCGTGTATGTTTACGCCGACACTGACGAACGAACGAAACAAACGGCCCAGGGGTACCTCGACGGGATGTTTCAGGGCGAAAAAACACCCGATTGCGGCGTTCAGGTCCAATTTGCCGCCGCGGCGCCCGATCCATATTTCGAGACCGTCGATGCGGGACTGTGCAAGTCCGATTTCAGCACCGATATGGCGGCGCTGCAGAAAATGACCGGCGGCGATCCGAGTTGCCTCAAGACCCAATACGCCTCGCAGTTCCAGTTGCTGTGGGATGTAACGGACAGTTCCGCGCTGGTGAAAGACGTGGCGGCAATTTCGACTTTCGCCCTATTCGCACTCGCCAGCGAACTCACGGAGACATTCGAGCTTGAATACGCTGAGGGGATGCCCGCCGCGGACTGTCCCGCCACCCCCGGCGCGCAGTGTTTCGCCTGGGGCGCGATGCCGGCGGGCGGCCTTTATGAATTGACGGCGCTGAACGTCGCGTTTTTCAAATACTTCAACTGTCTTCCGTCGTACACGCAGGCGAGCGTTTCCAACCTCATGCGACAGACCATCGGGACCATGGACCAGGCCCTCACCGGGACGAAGGACGCGGCTGCGCTGGCCCCGGCGAACAGCAAATTTACGATGTTTGTGGGACACGATACGCCGAATGTCGCAAATATCGGCGAATTCCTGGGCGTCCACTGGCAGATGGCAGGATACCAACCCGACGATCCGGCCCCGACGGGCGCCTTGGTTTTCGAACTGCACAAATCGTCGGCCGCCGGACAATACATTGTGCGTCTTTTCTACGTCGTCCCTTCCTTGGACCAAATGCGGAACGGCACGGCGCTGACGCTGCAAACTCCGCCGCTCCAGCAGCAGATGACGATCCCCGCCTGCGGGGTCGCCGATTGTCCGTACGACACTTTCAAATCGTTTGTGATGGCAAATATCCGCCAGGATTGCCTTACGGCAACGCCGGGGAAATGAATGGGGTGTTGACTTCAGACACAGAGAGAGCAGAGAGGACAAAGAGGCGGCTGCAACGCGTTGCCGCCGCGCTCCTCTTCCTGTTCTCTTGTCCTCCCTGGCGATCTCGTTGTCTACAGTTAAACCATTACTCCGACCCCTCGTGGTAATAATTCGCGCCGTTGGCGCTACGAATGGCCTGCTGCATCCGGCCGGCGGGCCGCGCAGGCGCGCGCGTCATTTGTCACACCAGGGGTCAATGGTCAGTCCATTTTCAGCAGCGTTGCCAATGAATCTCTGTCCGTCTCTGCGGCGGCTTTGTGTGATGTGAGCGCCGAAATCGACGGGTTGCGCTCACTCCGCCCCGCCGGTCGGTTTTTCGCTGTCCGTGCTGCGGGTTTTCCACAGAAACGCCAGCAGCGGCAGGATGGCCAGGAAGCACAGGCCTTGCAGCATGAAGGATTTTTCGAAGGCGAGGATGGCGCCTTGGGCCGAGACGCGGCCGTCCAGGAACATCATCGACGCGTGCCGCGCCGCCGTGCCGAAGCCGAGGCCGGTCGCGCGTTGCTGCAGCGCTTGAAGCTGCATCATCGCCTCGGGCCGCAGCGGCGTGACGTGCCAGCCGATGCTGGCCCGCGCCTGCGTCGTGAAGCGGGTCAGCAGCGTCGCGAAGACGGTGATGCCGATCGAGGCGCCGACCTGGCGGAAAAACGAGTTCATGCCGGCGGCGTCGACCAACTGGCTGCGTTCGATGCAGCACATCGAGACGGTCAGCAGCGGCACGAACAAAGCGGCGAAACCGACGCCGGTGGTGATCATCGGGAACACGAGGTCGGCGAACGAGGTCTGCGTCGTGACGCGGCTGAGCTGGAACGACCCGATGGCGATGAGCACGATGCCGGCCCCGATCATCGCCGCCGGCCGCACCTTGTTGTAGAGGCGGCCGATCACTGGCATCAGCGCCATCATCACCAGCGCCCGCGGCGCCAGCAGCAAGCCGGATTGCGTCGCGCTGTAGCCGAGAATTTCCTGCATGAACAGCGGCATCAGGAACATGCTGCTCATCAGCACCGCGAATTGCATGCCGCCCATGACGGTGCCGGCCATGAAGGTGCGCTCGCGGAACAGCCGCAGATTGACGACCGGCGCGGGCGCGGTCAGTTCCCGCACGACGAACGCAGCCAAGGCAACGGCGGCGACAAACGCGATGAGCGAAATCTCCCGCGATTGAAACCAGTCGTTGCGTTGCCCCTCTTCCAAAACGTATTGCATGGTCGCCGCGCCGACCGTAATCAGCGCCACGCCCTGCCAATCGAGATTTTTGCGCTGCGCCTCGGCCCGCGCGTGGTTGGCCAGCCGGATGTCGTCCGGCTCGTGAACGAATTGAGCCACCATAAACAGACCGAGAACGCCGACCGGCAGGTTGATATAGAAGATCCACTGCCAACTGTAGTTGTCGGTGATCCAGCCGCCGAGCGTCGGGCCGATCGCCGGGCCGAGCATCAGCACCATGCCGAGCATGGCCATGGCCATGCCCTGCTCGTGCTGCGGAAACGTCTGCCGCAAGATCGCCTGCTGCGTCGGCTGGATCGCCCCCGCGCCGAGGCCCTGGATCGCGCGGAAAATCACCAGCGTCGCCAGGGTGTGCGCCATGCCGCACAGCGCCGAGCCGGCGATGAACAGGACCAGCGACGCCACGTACACCTGTTTCTGGCCGAAGAACGAGCCCAGGAAGCCCGTCAGCGGCATGACGATCACCATGGCGATGATGTACGCGGTCGAGACCCAGGTGATTTCCTCGATCGTCGCGCCGACCGAGCCGCGGATGTGCGGCATGGCCACGTTGACGATCGACGTGTCGATCGCGCTCATCATGGCGCCGACCGCGACCGAGCCCGCGACCAGCCACTTGTTGTCGACCGGCGCTTTGGCGTCGGCCGGCTGCCGCTCGACGAACTCGGCGACGGCGCTCATGGCCGCCCCCGCCCGCCGCCGACCGCGGCGTTCGCTGTTTCCGCCGGCCGCCGGAACCGCCGCTCCGCGGCTTCACCATGTCGCGCCCGCAACCGATGCGGCCCCGAGAGGTACACCAACATCTTCGAACGCTAATGGCGCGCGCGGCGGTGTCAATGACGCCGATGCATTACATGGGTCGGACGTTGAGGATTTTTCATCGCGAAGACGCAAAAGACGCCATGAATGGAGAGGCCGATGGTTTTTTCCTCGCGTTCATTGCGTCTTCACGGCAAGAAAAATCAGAACTGCAAGCCAACGGCGGGATGCGGTCGTCGGCGACAGCCAAATAGAGCCGAGGCGGGTTCGTTACAGCACGGCTTCGATCGCCGCCGCCAGGTCGGCGAACTCCCGCGCATCCAGCGACTCGCTGAAACCCAGGCAGCCAGGCCGGCCGAGCGTTAGCGCGAGCAGCAGGGCCCCGCCGTCCTGCGGCACGATCCGAAACAGGCGCGGGATGATGCGGCTGACGCCGCCGGCGTCGGAATTCGTGCGCGAAAATTTGGCGACCCGCTTGAGCAAATCGACGCGGGCGTTGAGCCGGCCGGCCGCCGCGGCGTCGCCGGCGAATTTGGCGCGGCCCACCGTGAGCGGGACTTCGAGTTCGGCTTCGCCGGCGATAGGTTTTGCCAGCGCGGCCGAGTAAAGCAGCACGCCAACGCGCGCGCCCAGCCCCTGCTTGTCGACGCCCGCGTGCAATTGGAACGGTTTCAGCCCGGCCACGTCGAACGCGATCACGAACAACTGCTCGGCCCGCCCGCCGAAGACGGCGTGGACGACTCGGGCCAGCGCGCCGCCGACGGCCGCGCCGGGGCCGTCGCCGCGCTCGACGACGTACGGCACGGGCGACGATGCGCCGATTTCCCGCCGCAAGCGGTCTTCGATCAGAGGAGCGATTATGTCGGCCATTTGGGACGAAAAGGACAAATTGCCCATCGCGGGTTCTCCTTATTCTTCGCCGTGGCGAACAAATCTATTACGAACGGGGGCCGATGTCGAACCGGGCCGCCGGGGACGGCGCCCCTTGGGGCTCGACCTGCGCGCTTTGCGCGCATGAATGTCATGTTTATCCACGGATTGCACAGATTACACAAATGACAGCCGGGACACGAATCAAGGGGCGCGGCCCTCGTGACGTAGTGCCCAACGATCGTTCCGGGTTACGAAGAGAATCGATGGTTTCTATAGGCCAAATAGGACCTATGGGCCGTATGGGTCCTATAGGTCGGATAAATCCCATTAGCGCGTAATCGTCATAAATATCACCACTCCGGCGCGAAACCAAACCAGACCGGCGTGCGACTTCTGACTGCTTGCTTCCGGCTTCCGACTTCCGCGCTCTCAGTGCTCCATCCGCACCCCGTCGTCCAAATCGGCTGGCGGGCCCACCCGGCTAATGATCTGCCGAAACTTGCCGGAGCGAGCGTCGCGGTCGACTTCCTCGACGCGCTGCAGCCGCAGAGCGACGCGGCCGAGCAGCGAGGCGCGCGTCAGGCCTTCTTCCAGGGTGCGGCGGACTTTTGGCTCGAGGTCCGCGGCGCAATCGGTCGGCGCGTAGAAGAAGGTGATTTCGTTTCGGCCCGTTTGCGCGAGTTGAAATTCGCGGACCTCGGACAACTCGACGATCGGGCCGAGGAAAATGTACGGATGCACCGCGTCGTAGCCGCCCCCCGGGCGATCGATGTAGAACACGTCGTCGATCCGGCCCTCGACCGGCAGCAGCGTACGGAACGGCAGGCCGCAATCGCAGATCTCGGTCGAAAAGCCGGTGACGTCGCCAACCTCGTAGCGGATGAAGGGCTGGACCTTGTTGAACAGGTTGGTGAGCAAAATCTTGTCGCCCGGCGTGCCGTCGGGAACGGGCCGGCCGTGCCGATCGACGGCCTCGACGATGCACAGATCTTCCATGACGTGCATGCGTTTAAAGCGCCGGCACGACCGCGCCAGGGCGAAGCACTCGGCCGTGCCGTAGGTGTCCTGCACCTCGCGGCTCCAGGCGGCGCGCGCGAGTTGTTTGGTCTTTTCGGACAGCGGCTCGCTGGTGCCGGCGACGGTCGAGGTGAAGCGGTCGAAGTGCAGCCGCAGCCGGCCGGCGAGTTGCTCGCGCGCCAGCACGCCGAGCAGCGACGGGTACGAGACGATGGCGTCGGGTTGGAATTCGTTGAGGTCCGCCACGATTTTGTCGAGCGGGTCGCGCAACGAGAAGATTTTCTGCGTGACGAACAGGTGGTGCAGCCGCGGCGTGTACAGCGCCGCCGTGTACGCCGGATACGGCCCGCCGGTCATTACGACCGTGGCGATCCGTTGCCGTTGCACGAGCAGAAGTTCGAGGAAGATCATCGTCCGCTTCCAGGCCGACGGCTCTTCCGGCAGCGTGTGGCGGGCCATCACCGCCGCGTGCACGTAATCGAGGCCGCGCCGATCGTACACCACCAAGGCGTTTTCGCCGGTCGTGCCCGAGGTGTGGAAGACGATGAACCGGCCGCGGTACATGCGGCCGAGGTGGCTGCGGTCTTCGAGCCAGCAGCGAATTTCGGCCTTTTTCAGCCGCCGGTCGGTGACGAAATCGTCAAAGTTCTCGACCATCTCTTTCTTCGAAACGATGGGCAAATCCGCCAACCGGCAGTTTTCCAGGTCGAGGCCGCGATATTTCTCGCGATAGAAAGGCGCGTTCGCCACGGCGTGGCGCAGCAGGGCCCGAAAGCGTTTTTGCTGCAGCGCCATCAGCCGCGTGCGATCGAGCGCATGGGCGGTCAACATCTGATGAATGAACCAGTTGATGCGCAAGATGCCCATAGTCGACCCGATCCGGAATTTCGGCGAAAGTCCTGCGTAGCTGACGATCTTTGATAGGTCAAAACCGCGCGGTTTTCAAGGCGTCGCGCTCGCCATGAACGGGAAGATGTCGACGACGCCCGCGTTTGCGGGAAGCCGGCCCGTTGGCTAGAATCGCGCTGGTTCTGCGCGGGAGCGTAGCGTGGCGAAAAAAATCCGACTGCTCGGCGGCGTGGCGATCGTCGTGCTGCTCATGGCCTGGGCGCGCGTGGCGATCGACGGCCGCCTGGCGCGAAACAAGGCCGACGAACTGGCGGCGGTCGGTCAGAACGACGAGTCTGTCGGCTTCTACGATCGCGCCCTGCACATGTATTGGCCGGGCAGCCCGGACGTCGCGCGGGCCGTGGACGCGCTGGAGAAAATGGCGGCGATGCGGGCCGCGGCCGGCGACGTGGCCGGCGCGCTCCACGCCTGGCGCGTGTTGCGCAGCGGCTTGTACGCGGCGCGCGGCCTTTATCAGCCCTATCCGGCCGTGATTGCGCTTTCGGAAACGAACATCGCGGCGATGGAAGCATCGCAACTCGGCGATGCGCGCGCATTCGATCGGCAACTGAAACTGCTGCAAAAAAGCTTCGACCCGTCGCGGTTCTGGGCGATGGCCGCGCTGCTCGGCTTCGTTTTGTGGGTCGGCGCCGCGTTCGAGTTCATCTGGAAAGGCCTGACGCCCGAGGGCAAGATCAAGGCGGGCGCGGCGGCCGTGTGGGGCGGCGTGTTCGTCGCCGGCTGGCTGCTATGGATCGTCAGCCTAAGGTTGGCGTAAATCCAACCGTCCATCGGGACTAACCCCGGGCCATTGACCAGCGCCCCTCCGGGGCTCTCCGCAACGGACTTCTGCCTTGCGAGTTCTGACTTCTCACTTCTGACTGTCGCCGCGCCGCCGCGTTGCGGCAAACGCTGGGCCGTGATAGTTTTCCGTAACTCATGAACCACGCGATCGCCCTCAAGAAGGCCGGGTTTCGGATGCTCCGCTGGCGCGCGGCGGTCGCCGGTTGGCTGCTCTGCTCCGCCGTCGCGTGCATGCACACGCCCTACTGGGGCGCTCTCGACCGGACCGAGCCGCCGCCGGCCGTCGGCCGGCCGGAGCTGGCGGCGTTCGCGTACGACCCGCACGCGCCCTTCACCGTCGAGTGGGAGCCGGTGGAGGAGCGGGCGGATTACCAGGTCAGCATCGTCAAGTTCCGCACGCGCGATTTCGCCGAACTGCACAGCATCGTGGCCAAGGCCTACTACTTCGCGCAAAAGAAGCCGGGCGGCAAGGCGCCGGTCCTGCTCTGCCTGCCGCAGACGGGCGGGCCGATGTGGCTGGTGCGGAGTTTCGCCGAGTACTACGCCCAGCACGGCTTCACGACCATGGCCTTCTACCGCCGCGACGGCTATTTCAATCCGCGCGAGAGCATTGAATACAACGTCGATCTGATGCGCCAGGCGGTGATCGACGTGCGCCGGGCGATGGATTTTCTCCGGACCCGCCCGGAGGCCGATCCCCACAAAATCGCGGTCATGGGCGTCAGCCTCGGCGGCATCATCGCCGCGCTCGTCACCGAGGCCGACGGCCGCATCCAGGCGACCGGCATGCTGGTCTCGTCGGGCAATCTGCCGAAGATTCTGGAGACCTCGCATTACTCGCGCGTCGTCAGGTTCCGCAACGCCATGACGCAGCGGTACGGCCTCGCGAACCGCGCCGAGTTGCAGCAGTTCGAGCGCGCATACATGCAGGCGGTCGACCCGCTCACGTACGCCGAACGCGTCGAGCCGGCGCGGCTGCTGATGATCAACGGCTGGCCGGACGGCATCGTCAACATCCAGGCCGCCGCGGACACCTGGAACGCGTTCGGCCGGCCGGAGTGGCGCTGCCTGCCGGTCGGGCATTACAGTTCGTTCGCCCTGGTCGCTCTGGCGAAAACGTGGACGCTGGCGCACTTTCGCCGCGTGCTCGGTTTGTCAACCTAGAAAGGGGTCGGGATGCTCAAACACTTCGTTCTGGACACCAACGTCTTCCTGCACAATCCGCGGGCGCTGTTTCTTTTTCAGGAAAACATCGTCGTCATTCCGATCACGGTCATTGAAGAAATCGACCGCTTCAAGAAGGACTTCAACGAAATCGGCCGCAACGCCCGCCTGACGAGCCGCTACCTCGACGAACTGCGCGTCAAGGGCAACCTGATCGCCGGCGTGAAACTCGAATCCGGCGGCACGGTGCGCGTCGACATCGGCTCCCACAAAGACGTTAACGTCAACGGCGTGCTGCTGGAAAACAACGCCGACCACCGCATCCTCTGGTGCGCGCTCGATCTCAAACGCGAACTGGAAAAAATCGGCGCCGAAGAACGCGTCATCGTGGTCACCAAGGACACCAACCTGCGGCTGAAGGCGCACGCGCTGGGCCTCGACGTCGAGGACTTCGAGAATTCCAAGGTCAACATCGACGAGCTGTACACCGGGCGCTTCGACATGCGGGTTCCCGGCGCGCTCATCGATCGGATGTATCAGGAAAACATCATTGACGCCGAGCCGATCAAGAAGCTCTACGCCGCGCAATGGGGCGCGGTCGCGCCGGGCGAGGAGGAGCAGCCGCGGCTGTATCCGAACGAATTCGTCCACCTCATCGCCGAAACCGACGAGAAGACCAGCGCCCTGACGCGCCTCGACCCGAGCGCCGCGCGCCTCGAGCTGCTGCGCAAGCTCAAACATCAGATCTGCAACATCACGTATCGCAATCGCGAGCAGCGCATGGCCCTCGAACTGCTGCTCGACGACCGCGTGCGGCTGGTGACGCTGGTCGGCATGGCCGGCACGGGCAAGACGTTGCTGGCGCTGGCGGCCGGGCTGCACAAGGTCGTCAACGAACCGGTGTATCAGCGGTTGCTGGTCAGCCGGCCGATTTATCCGCTGGGGCGCGAGTTGGGCTTTTTGCCCGGCGATCTCGAGGAAAAGCTGCGCCCGTGGATGCAGCCGATCTTCGACAACCTGGAGTTTCTGCTGGCGAGCCCGACCGACAAGGCGGCGCAGTACACGCGGCTCAACGAGTATATGGAGGAAGGCCGGATCGAACTCGAAGCGCTCACGTACATCCGCGGCCGGTCGATCCCCAACGTATTCTTGCTGATCGACGAGGCGCAGAACCTGACGCCGCACGAAATCAAGACGACGATCACGCGGGTCGGCGAGGGCACCAAGATCGTCCTCACCGGCGACCCGTACCAGATCGACAACCCGTATCTCGACTCCAATTCCAACGGGCTCACCTACGTCGTCGAACGCATGAAGGGGCAGACCCTCGCCGGCCACGTCACGCTCGTCAAGGGCGAGCGCAGTCCGCTGGCGGAACTGGCGGCGACCGTGCTGTAAGGGCAGCGAGCAGCGATCAGTGAGCAGTGAACAGTGAGCGATCGGCAGCCGGCAGGCTTCCCATAATTCCCAAGTTTCCCACGCTGCCCATGATTCCCATTCGCACTCACCGCGGCCGCGGGTGCGTGCAACGCGCCGGGAGTTGTGACACGATGAGCCGATTCTAATCATTGAAGGGGGTTGACATGCCGCGCAACAAATCGATTTTCGCGAGCGATCTGCACCTGGGCGTGATCGCCGACGACTCGACCGGCGGCCGGCAGTTCGCGTGGGTGCTCGACGAGGACGAGGCCGCACACGATTTCGCCTCGTTCGTGCGGGCCGTGAACGCCGACCCCGACGTCGCCGAAGTGGTTCTGCTCGGCGACATCTTCGACACGTGGATTTGTCCGATCGAAATGAAACCGCCCACCATGGATCGACTGCTCGCGTCGCACGCTGGAAAGACGGTCATGACGGCGCTGGAGACGTTGTCCGCCAACCCGGAAGCACGCACCATTTATCTGCCCGGCAATCATGATATGGACATGACGGCGGAAATCCTCGCCCGCTATCTGCCGAACATCGCGTTCGCCAGCGTGTTCGAAAAGGGCCGCGTACGCGCGGAACACGGCCACGTCTATGGCATGTTCAACGCCCCCGATTCGTCCCAACCCCTCGCCGGCGAATTGCCTCTCGGATATTTCATGACGCGCCTCTGGGCCTGGCGCGAACGGCCGGCGGCCGGCGCAGCCCCGCCGCATTCCCCGGTCGCGCGCCGCGCGATCTTTCGCGACATTCTAGGCATCTTTCACAAGATATCGGTGGCGCGAACGGCCTGGGATCTGGTGGCGGCCGACGCGATGGCGCCGCCCGAAGCGCAGATCGTCCTGCCCGACGGTTGCGGCGCGCCGCCGGCGGTCACCATCGAGACCGTCGGCGAGCGGTTCCACGGGCTGTTCAGCAAATGGGAGGCGGCGACGGACCTGGCGCGGGCCGCAAAAGCCTTCGAGGCGGAACACAAACTGGACGTCGTTGCGCCGACCGTCGCGGCCGACTGCGCGGCGAACATCGTCGTTTTCGGCCACGCTCACGAAGCCGCGCTCGAACGGCGCACGTCGGAGGCGGGAAAGCCGTTTCTCTACGCCAATTGCGGATCGTGGTGCGAAGCGCACAAGCCGCGGACGTTCGTCGAGGTCGTGCGCGACGACTTTACCGGCGTAAGCACCGTGCTCCTGGCGGAGTGGCGGAACGGCGCGATCGCCCGCGTCATGGGTGCGGAATCGATCGTGGCGTGAGGGGGAAGGAGTCAGAAGTCAGAAGTCAGGAGACAGAATTCGGAAGGCAGATGAAGGGGCGCCGCTTGCCGCGCTCCAGCGAAGCCCGGAACCAGAAGAGGGCAGACGGAAAGACGTGGGGCCGCGTCCGCCGCGGTTTGCCAAACCCCGGCGCCGTCTTATACTTTTTACATAAATTCTTGCTAGTTGGGCGCGAACGGCTGTCGTCGCGGCGCCGAGGGGCGATTGACTGATTTCGCCGAAAACGCGAAGCACTGGGCGCGGCGCGCGGCCGTGATCCCGGCGTATTTCGTGTTGACGGCGTTGGCCGTCGCGGCGTTTCCGCCGCTCCTCGCGATCGTTGTCGTCCTGGACGTGCTGCGCCGCAATTCGTACGCGTACGTGCGCTGTCTCTGCTTCCTGACGCTGTACCTGGTCTGCGAAAGTCTCGGCATTCTGGTGGCGTTTCTGGCGTGGCTGTTCAGCGGCGTGTGGTTCGGCGCCGGGCGCGAGCGCTTTGAAACGTGGAACTACGGCCTGCAGCGCGGGTGGGCCGCCGCACTGTTTTACGGGGCGTTGCGCATCTTCGACGTGACGTTGGAAGTCGCCGGCGGCGAGCCGCGCGACCGCGCGCCGTTCATTCTGTTCGGCCGCCACGCGAGCCTGCCGGATGTGATTCTGCCCGCGGCGTTGTTCGTTGTGCCGTACGGCCTGCGCATCCGCCACGTCATGAAGCGGGAACTGCTGTGGGATCCGTGCCTCGACATTGTCGGCCGCCGCCTGCCCAACTGCTTCGTGCGGCGCGGCGCGGAAAACAACGAAACCGAAATCGCCGGCCTGCGCGAGTTGATGCAGGGCCTGGGGGCGCGGGACGGCGTCATGATCTACCCCGAAGGCACGCGCTTCACGCGCAAAAAGCAGGAAGCGATTCTGGCGCGGCTGGCCGGCCGCATCGAGCCCGCGCTTTGGCGGCAGGCGCGCGAACTGCGGCATCTGCTGCCGCCGCGGTTGACCGGCGCACTGGCCCTGCTCGAGGAGAACCGGCGCGCCGACGCGATCTTCTGCGCCCATGTCGGCTTCGAAAAGACGACGCGGCTGGTCGATTTCCTCAACGGTTCGCTGATCGGGCGGACCATTCGCGTGCGCTTGTGGCGGATCCCGTTCGTCGAAATCCCCGCCGGCCGCGACGAACGCGTGCAATGGCTGTATGACAATTGGCGCCGGATCGACGAGTGGATTGGAGAGAACGGCGCAGAAGTCAGAAGCCAGAAGTCAGAAGTCAGAAGTTAAGACGACGTGGCAACCCGGAGTGATGTCACCCGCGCGCATTGGCGCGGCAACCCTTGTGTGGCGCACGCGCCCCGGCTCGTGCCGGAATGCAAGGACGGTTCGCGAACCGCCCGCGAACCCAGGTGATCGACGCACCGCCGTATTTCGCGTTATGATCGCCCCCGCAACTTGCCCTGACATTCGCCGATCAACGATTCTCGAGCCGCGTGCGCGGCCGTCGAGCGGGGAAAAAACGAATGGAACAACAACCATCCCAAGACGCTGGCGCGACAGTTGCGCGCCCGCTGGAGCGCGCCGGCCTGGCGATCGCCGCCTGGAGCGAAAAATGGTTCCCCGACGCCTGGGTGTTCGCGCTGCTGGGCGTCGTCGTGGTCTTCGTTTTCGGCGTGCTCATCGGCGAAAGTCCGGCGAAGCTGGCGATCGAGGGCGGCAAGTCGTTTTGGTCGCTGATTCCGTTCACGATGCAAATGGCGCTGGTCATCATCGGCGGCTACGTCGTGGCCACCGCGCCGCCGGTGCATTGGCTCATTCGCCGCGCCGCCGGGCTGACCGCGAATCCGCGCCGCGCCATCGCCTGGGTCGCGTTTTTCTCGATGGCGACGTCGCTATTGTCGTGGGGCTTCAGCCTGGTCTTCAGCGGCCTGCTGGTTCGCGAAATGGCGCGGACGATCAAGGGCCTCGACTACCGGGCCGCCGGGGCGGCGGGGTATCTCGGGCTGGGCGCCGTGTGGGCGCTGGGGCTGTCGTCGTCGGCGGCGATGATGATGGCGACGAAGGACACGATTCCGGCGAAACTGTTCGAGATCGGCGGCTTGATCCCGCTGACGCAGACGCTGTTCATCTGGCCGAATCTGGCCGTCGCCGCCGCGCTGATGGCCGTCTCGGTCGCGATCGCCTATTTCTCGGCGCCGACGCCCGACCGCGCGAAAACGGCGGCGGATTTCGGCCTGACGTTCGAGCCGCTCGACGCCGCGCTGGAGCCGCGCCGCAAGCCGGGCGAGTGGCTGGAGTACAGCCCGCTGCTGATCGTTCTCGTCGCGGCGCTGCTCGTTTATTACCTTTTCGACCTCTTTCGTCACGGGACCGACGGGCCGCTCGCCGCGCTCGATCTGAAGAACTACAACCTGATTTTCATCACCGCCGGGATGCTGCTGCACTGGCGGCCGAAACGATTTCTCAGAGCGGTCACGGGCGCGGTCCCGGCCGCCGGCGGCGTGCTGATTCAGTTTCCGTTTTACGCCGTCATCTTCGGGATGATCGCCGGCACGGGCATCAACAAATGGCTGGCCGACCTCTTCGTCGCGGTGACGACCCGGCAGACCTATGCGCTGCTGGTCGCGGCCTATTCGGCGATAGTGGGCGTGTTCGTCCCATCCGGCGGCAGTAAATGGGTGATCGAGGCGCCCTACGTGCTGCAGGCGGCCGTGCAGCACCAGGTCAATCTCGGCTGGGTCGTGCAGATCTACAACGCGGCCGAGGCGCTGCCGAATCTGCTCAACCCGTTTTGGATGCTGCCGCTGCTGGGCATCCTGCGCGTCAAGGCGCGCGACCTGGCCGGCTATTCGGCGCTGCAATTGGTCGTTCACGTCCCGCTGGTGTTTCTGCTGTGCTGGCTGTTTTCGCTGGTGATTCCGTTTGTGCCGCCGCTGAAGTGAGCGGGAAGTAGCCGCTGGTAAGTGGTCAGTGGCTGGTGGCCTGTTGCCAGTTGCGAGCGGTCGTCAGCGTAGGTGAAGTGGCAACCGCGATGGGTCGCCCCGTTGCCGGTGTGTGGCGCAGGCGCCCCCGCCTGTGCCGGCGGCCGCCGGCCGCCCCGCCGTGTAAACGATGCGGCGTTCGGCGTTTGGGGAAATGGCGTTGACGACGAGCGCCGCCGCGGCCGGTAGCCCAACGACGGTGAACACTGCCGGGAAATTGACACTCCCTTTCTTGCGGGCCGTGCGCTTCGATAATGTTTATGGCAAGCCCCGGCGGGGCGCAGGTCAATAGCCCAGGGATTTTTCCCTGGGAACACGCCATCTTGATATCCATGAAAGCCCCGGAGGGGCGTAGGAATAGAGGCCAATCGTCATCATTGCAGCGCATCAACGCGCGCGGTCGCGAAATGACGGGACCGTCGCTTTTCATTCCTGCGTTTCGAACAACCACCCTGCCAGCGCGGCGAAGACGGCGGCGATCGCGGCGAGGACGCCGATGTCGAAGACCAGCGGATACTGGACGAGCAGGCGGGCCGCCTCGTTGTCGGCGTAGATGGCGTTGCGCAGGGCGTCGACGCCATAGGTGAGCGGATCGACGTGCGCCAGGAAATTGAGCCAGGGCGGCAGGCCGCGCAGCGGATACAGCGCGCCGGAAAGAAAAAACATCGGCATCGTGACGAGGTTCATAATCAGTTGAAAACTTTCGAACGAGGTCATGCGGCTGGCGACCGCGATGCCGAAGGCGCCGAGCACGAAGCCGACCAGGGAAGCGACGCCGAGGGTCTTCAGCGCCATCCAAAGGCCGAGCGGCACGTGCGCCAGCGGAGACATGGCCAGCAGCACGGCGGTTTGCAGCGCGACGATGGTCATGATGCCGAGCGCCTTGCCGGCGGCGGCGGCCCAGCGGGGCAGGGGCGCGACGAGGACCTCTTTGAGAAAGCCGAATTCGCGATCCCAGATGATGCTCACCGCCGAGAAAATGCTGGTGAAGAGCACCGACATGCCGACGATGCCCGGGTACATGAAGGTTACATAATTGATCGAGCTGTCGGCGGGCAGGCGGCGGAAGGTCATCGAACTGGAAATGCCATAACCGACCAGCATCAGATAGAGCAGCGGCTGCGTCACGAGACCCAGCCAGCGGCTGCGGTCGCGCACGAAACGCCGCGTCTCGCGATACCAGATCGCGTACACGCCTTTGGCGACGGCGCGGAAACGCAGGCCGGCGCGGGGTCGGGGGCGGTCGGCGGCGGGTTCGGCGGTCATGGCTCCCATTTTCTGCCGTTCACGAGCGGCGGTTGCGGAAGGCGCGCACGTGTCCGCGGAAGGCGTCGAGCGGCGAATTTTCCTGATCGCGGATCGCGCGGCCGGTGAGTTTGAGAAACACGTCGTCGAGCGTCGGCCGATGGACGGCGACGCTGAGGATGACCTCGGGAAAATCGGCGGTCAGCCGCGGCACGAACGACGGGCCGTGGTCGACCTCGAAGCGCACGCCGTCGCCGGCGACCTGCACGGCGACGCCGTAGCGCGCGGCGACCGCGGCGGCGAGGGCGGGCCGGTCGGCGGCGTCGACAACGAGCACGTCGCCGCCGACGCGCCGTTTGAGTTCCTCGGGCGTGCCGAGGGCGACGATCGAGCCGCGGTCGATGATCGCGATGCGGTTGCAGTTTTCCGCTTCGTCCATGTAGTGCGTGGTCATGAACACGGTGACCTGGTTGGCGTCGCGCAGCGCGCGGACATGCTGCCAGACGGCGTTGCGCGTTTGCGGGTCGAGGCCGAGGGTCGGCTCGTCGAGGAAAAACACCTTCGGGCGGTGCAGCAGGCCGCGGGCGATTTCGAGCCGCCGCCGCATGCCGCCCGAGTAGACGCGGACCTGCGCGTCGCGGCGGTCCCACAGGTCGACCAGGCGCAGCAGGTTTTCGGCGCGGGCCAGAAACGCGGCGCGCGGCAGGTCGTAGAGCAAGGCGTGAATGTAGAGGTTTTCCCACGCCGTGAGGCGGTCGTCGAGCGAGTTGTCCTGAAAGACGAGGCCGATCGACTCGCGCACGCGTCGCGGCTCGCGCGTCACGTCGAAGCCGGCGATCGTCGCGCGGCCGGACGTCGCGCGCAACAGCGTCGCCAGGATCTTGATCGTTGTCGTTTTGCCGGCGCCGTTCGGCCCGAGAAACCCAAAAATCTCGCCGGCGGCGACGGTAAACGACACGCCGTCGACGGCGGTCAGTTCGCCGAAGCGCTTGCTCAGCGTATCGACGACAACGATCGGCGCGGGCGCGGCAGTCGGTTCGTTCATGGGCCAACCATATTCATTCGGACGCCAAAAAAGAGCGCTTTTTTTAGCACGACCGGCGACGTTCGGAAACCGGCAAGGACCTCCCGCAGCGAAAAAAAACGCGCAAGAAACCGCACGAGCGCTGAAAAATGAGCGGTCGCGGCCGTCACGGCTAGCAGGGCCATGTTTCTAACATATTGAAATATAAGGGGAACGCAAAATAGGAGACCTGGCACGATTCATGCTCATGTTGAATCCGGCAAGGGGTGGACCAAGGAGTCGTGAGATGAAGCGGAAAATCTGGGACGTGTTCGGCGTGATCTCCTCGTTAGCGTTTGGGCGGACCGTGCCCCCGATCGAAACTGCCGGCAAACGCGGCCTTTTTTCGCGCGGGCGCCGGCCCGATCTCCTCGATCAATCCCAGCCGCGGGCTGCCAAAACGCCGAACGGCCTTGTCAACCTCAGCCCCGAAGGCGCGCCCTCGACGGCCCTGTTTCCGCCCGGCTTCTTCGGCGAAAAGCTCGACCTGCCCGCCTTCGGCGATGGCTGCGAATGCGGCGGCTCGGCCGCTTCGAAGTTCCGCTGGCGGTAGAATCGCGCCTCGGCGAGTGATCCGGGGAAGAAGCAGATCCCACTGAACACGTAGCGACCTGTTGACGGCGACCAACGCCCTTCCGGGAGACGTCCGCCGAAATTTTTCCTTTTTCCTTTTTCCTTCTTCCTTCCTCCCCAATTTGACAACATGCGCCCGCAGCCGAACGTTATTTTGATTGACGCGTATCGGCTTGAGCCAGAGAGGCGGCGGATGGTTGTCGATCGAGACGGACGCGTGCGCGAACTCGCCGCGTTTTTCTTGCGGCTGGGCGTGACCGCGTTCGGCGGGCCGGCGGCGCACATGGCGATGATGCGCGAGGAGGTCGTTCGCCGCCGCGCGTGGCTGACCGAGGACGAATTCCTCGATCTGCTCGGCGCGTCGAACCTGATCCCCGGCCCGAGTTCGACGGAGATGGCGATTCACATCGGCCTGCGCCGCGCCGGGTGGCGCGGGCTCGTCGTCGCCGGCGCGTGCTTCATCCTGCCCGCGGCGCTCATCGCCGCCGCGCTGGGGTGGGCCTACGTGCGGTACGGCGCGCTGCCGCAGGGCGCGGCGATCTTCTACGGCCTGAAGCCGGCGATCGTCGCCATCGTCGCGCAGGCGCTGTGGGGTCTGGCGCGCACCGCGGTGAAGTCGGCGGCGCTCGGCGCACTCGGCGTGGCGGCGACCGTCGCCGCGTTCGCCGCGGTCAACCCGGCGCTGGTGCTGCTCGCGGGCGGCGCGCTGGCCGCAGCGGTGAAATGGGGAACGGCAAGACGCAAGGAAAAAGTCGGCTTCGCGGCGGGCTTCGCGGCGCCGGTTCTGGGCGGCGCCGCGCCGGCCTTGGGACTTGCGCCCGTCGCGCTCTCCGGCTTGTTTGTGATTTTTTTGAAGGTGGGCGCGCTGGTGTTCGGCAGCGGCTACGTGCTGCTCGCGTTTTTACGGGCGGATCTGGTCGACCGCCTGCACTGGCTGACCGAATCGCAGTTGATGGACGCGATCGCGGTCGGGCAGTTTACGCCGGGCCCGGTGTTCACGACGGCGACTTTCATCGGTTACGTGCTGCACGGCGGCGCGGGCGCGGCGGTCGCGACGCTCGGCATCTTCGCCCCGGCGTTTGTTTACGTGGCGGCGAGCGGCTGGCTGGTTCCGCGCTTGCGCCGTTCGCCGGCGGCCGGGGCGTTTCTCAACGGCGCGAACGTCGCGGCGCTGGCGCTGATGGCGGCGGTGACCTGGACCATCGCCCGGGCGGCGATCGTCGACCTGCCGACGGCGGCGCTCGCCGCGGCCGCCGCCGCGCTGCTGCTGCGGTTTCGCGTCAATTCGCTCTGGCTCATCCTCGCCGGCGCGCTCGCGGGCCTCGTCAGGTGGGGACTGTCGTCGTGATCCCCGCCGAACGCGGCCAAATCGACCGCCGCCGCCGCGC
>Ga0181520_10005377_pt1 | contig 20485 bp, 13 predicted proteins | sample PEATcosm2014_Bin_29_FD_132451 | JGI IMG/M metagenome (GOLD analysis project Ga0181520, IMG submission 132451) | Peatland microbial communities from MTU Mesocosm Facility, Houghton, MI, USA - PEATcosm2014_Bin02_30_metaG | ecosystem: Environmental > Terrestrial > Soil > Wetlands > Peat | place... | reverse complement strand
TGAATAATGACCGAGTCGATCGTAATATTCGAGAAGGAACTGCTGACCCACATGTAAATGGCCTTGTGGGTGGTGTCCCATTCATCGCCGGTGGGAGATTGAGGCGGAGATCCAAAGTTTACTTTGTAGGTGTTCCCATTGGTCATCCCGTAGAGGTGCAGGTTGGAAATCGTGACATTGGAAACGGCCTCCCCGGCCGCGCCATTCGGCCCTCCGTTGTCGCCGATCGCAAGGCAGTTGCCGCGAATGTTGCCGGTAACTCCCGGGAAGGCCACTGTATTGGTGTAAGTGCCGAACGCCCCTCTGCAGAAGAGGTTGGTCTGAGGCGCGTCGCCGGTGAGGGTAACATAGCTATACCGGATCTTGACGGCGCCGGGCGCCTTGGCGGTCATCTGGTCGGCGACTGTCAAAACGTAACCGCAAGTAGCGCCACTGGGACAGGAAGACGGAGCGGGGACCGACACTCCGCCACCGCCCGCTTGACCTGCTGCGTCGACAGCGGCCTGGAAAGCGGTGTGGTTATCCGTGCCGTAGGCGAAGGTCGCCCCGCTGATGGTGGCCAAAGCCGGCGCGCTCAAGCTAATTGTCGTGCCACTCTGAACGCCTTGAACGGTGCCTTCGAGAGTCATGGCGCCGTAATAGCAAGTCGCACCTGCTACCGAGGTGCTCGCTGCGGCGCTGAGGGTGACGGAGTCCGGTGCGCTGTAGGTTTGAATGGACGTGACGAGATTGCCGCCGCTCGGGCCGGCGCCGATAACTACTATGCCCCTGCCCACGTCTGAGGAAGCGAAGATTCCGGAAGACGAGGTGAGCACGGGCGAGCCGTCGGACATGGCTCCGTCCGTGTTGGACGTACTGCCGGCTCCCGCACCGATCACCTGAATATATTTGCCGACATCCGCCGCGGTGAAGCTGGACGATGGCGAGGTGAGGAGAGTTGAGCCGGCCGTCATGGCTCCGTCGGTCCGTAGAAGTCCGTCCGGCACGGCCCCGAACGCGACCACGCTCGTCGACTGCCCCTCAAGGCAGGAAGTTCCAATCAATGTAGCGGAGGCTACTAGCAGGACAGAGCAAAGCCGGGCGGGGGGCCAGTCTGTTGGCGAACAGACGAGACCTAGCGGCCTCCGGTGATGGCTCAATTGGCGCTCCATACTAAAGTCGCTCTTTGTCGAAGGCTCGTTCGTGGAACGTGGGTCGCTGGAAATAGGACCTGGGTCCCCTCATCTTGGTCGGCATGAACCTGAACAACGTTATCAGCAGCCGCGCGTTACATACGTTTTAGCGAATGTACTCGTGATCGCGCAACAGAAGCTGTAGCGTGGCGTACGTTCAGTATGCAGCTCTGGTTCGCAAGGGGACACGGGGCAGCAGGTCATCAGGCGCAATCAGGGGCTTACCTGGCGCGCTGCCACAGTAGTGGGTCTGCTACTCGGTGACGGGCGACGTGGCCGCTCCGATTCTCCAACGTCGGAGATGACGGGGAACTTGCGCGGCGGGCGACTCGCGTGGCGGCCGGCCGCGGAAGCCGGTATAGTGCGAAAATCTGGCAGGTTGGCTCGGATTCGCCTGCCGAGTTGAAGCGCTCTGCGGAGGCCGGCGGAATGGAATTCTACCCTACGTCTTTCGAGTGCCACGCAGGACTTGAATTAGAAATAGAGCGACGACTCAGCCGCTGCAACCGTCCGTAACATCACGTTAGGTGATCTCAGAGGACGTGCGATGTCTGCCACGCTACCGAAGCCGACATATACTGAGAGGCGCTGACCGAATTCATAAGCTTGGGACGAGCGGCCTAGAGCACATCGATCTGGCATATGACTGCCGCGGTTGAAATAAGAATCCGGTTGGGCGGGTCCCGGCAGAGGAGTCGACGTGCACGCATGCCGGATGGTCTCCCGGGCGCTCTGATCTTGTTCGCTCTCGGCAGCTTCTTCAGCGGTCCACTGCGCTCCCAGCCCTTACCGGTAATCAATTCATTCACCGCGTCTCCGGCGGTTACGAATCCCGGGGTAGTCATTAAGTTGTTGTGGTCGGTTGCCAATGCCACTACTGTCACGATTGATCAAAGCGTTGGAGACGTGAGTGGGACAACTTCCGTATATGTCGGGCCGGTTCAGACGACCACCTACACATTGACCGCGAGCACGGCCTCGACTACCGTCACCCAACAACTGACGGTGACGGTTGTCGATACTCCGCCGCCGGTGTTTGGCACTGGCCGGACCTTCTATGTCAGTCCATCCGGAAGTGACTCGAATTCCGCCCTTTCTCCCGGGTCTCCCTGGCAGACGATCGCAAAAGTTAACGGCACCGCTCTGCTACCCGGGGATACGGTTCTCTTTCAGCGAGGTAACGAGTGGCACGAGTCCCTGGCCGCTCCGTCGAGCGGGACGGCTGGAAATCCCATCAGCTTTGCCGATTACGGCACAGGGGCTAAGCCCAAGTTCTGGGGCAGTAATGTTCTGACAAACTCTCTTTTCGCGCCAGCCGGAAATGGGATCTACACGTATTCGATATCCACGCCCGTGACGGCCGCTCTGGTCAACCACACATTCTTCTTAACCAGCCCCACCGGCAATGCCGCCGATCTCGTGAACTCCTGGTCATACACCGGCACAACCCTGACCATCAATTCCCCAAGTTCCGATCCTCGAGTTAATGGATACGTGTACACGGCTGTCGTACGGCAAGACGCAATATTCAGCAATTACATGAGTCATCTTGTATTCCGGAATCTGGTGGTGGATGAAACCGCGGCAGCGAACCAGGGATATGGAATCCGTATTCAGAATAGTACCGATGTGCTGGTGGATAGCTGCGAAGCTTATCGAGCCGGCAAACACCATATAGCATCGATTAACTCGACTCAGTTTGTCGGTACAAATCTGTACTCTGCCTGGGCGATGCCCGGACAGTCCAGGGTCGGCGCCAGCAGTATCGATCCCGCTGTATCGGCATACGTTGCATATGGCGACGCAAGTGTTTCCCTGCCAAATCAAACGTCCGTATGGCGTAATTGCGTTTGGGACCACGCCATCGATCCCCAAAACCCTCTAAATTATTACGCGTTCTTTACTCACGGTGCCAAAGTTACCTCGGTTCTCCTGGATAACATGAGTTCGCTAGGCGCCAATCTAACGGTCAATAATACCGACAATCCGAGTGCGGATATTAGCGTCAAAGGCGGGTTGGTTCAAAACGCCCGCCTGGAAGCGTATGGGCAGAGCACTCTGGTCGATGGGATGCTCATCACAGGAGCGAACGCCTCCCTTCGCATGGGTGGAACTGATTCGACCTTCCAGAACATGCTGATCGAGGGAAGTTATCTGGAAGCCGACGGGTATCAGACTGCCGCAGTCTCGCTCGCCAGCGGAAACACTCTGCGCTTCAGCACGATCGTTTTGGATTCCCGAGCGGCACAGTCTTACTCCTGCCTGACCCTGGACAGCGACTACTCTGTTGCTTCGAGTCAGGGAGCGCAGTTCCAATACTTTGCCAACATATGCGTAACGCCTTCGGCGGCGCTGAAGCAATGGGATCCTCTTTCGGCGGCTCAGGATTTTGCCCAGGCGCAATACAACTTGTATTCCGCCGGCGCCGTGTTTGTGCAAGCCGGAGCGGGTGGCAGCTTCAGTTACCTGACCTTCAGTCAGTGGCAGGCCTTCGGGCTGGACACTGCTTCAGTTCAGGGTGATCCCCTCTTCGTCAATGCTCCTCTGGGCAATTACAATTTGCAAGGTGGATCGCCGGCCATTGGGGCAGCTCGCCTTCCGGTTTCCGTACTGACGGCGAATCCCCCCATACCCACGGATCAAGCAGGTAATCCGCGCTTGACAGGCACCGTGTTCGACATCGGCGCTCTGGCTTATCAGGGTACCCAGGCGCCCACAGGGTGGAGCATCAGTGCTGTTGGGGGAACGCCACAGAGCACAATTGTCAACACGGAGTTCCGCGCGGCCCTACAGGCGAAGGTGCTCGATTCCGGTGGCAACCCGGTCATCGGTGTCGCGGTGACTTTCAGTGCGCCCGGTGGGGGCGCGGGTGCGAGCTTCAGCGGTTCGACTACGGACACGGCTCTAACGGACAGCAACGGGATCGCCACCTCGGCGGCCTTGATCGCCGGGGGACAGCAAGGCAGTTACACGGTCACGGCGGCCGTGGAAAGCGTGGCGACGCCCGCCAACTTCAGTCTCGCCAATACCGCAGTTGTGATTGGAGGAAGTTTGTCCGGCTCGGGCAACAGTGCGGCCACGACGGATAACTTGACCGCGGAAGGGACTGCCGACTGGGTGCACTGGGGGGACGCAGTGCTGAATCGCAAGAGCGGAGTGACGCCCCAGATCGCCAGTTACACGGTGGTGGGTTCGGGTTCGGTGTTAAGCTATTCCAACGATCCGCGGGCCTTGAGCTGGACGGACGGTACGCCCACGGCCAGCGGTTCGAATCACAACGGGGTCTACATCAATTCGTTGCATAACGGCTTTTCGTTCACCGCCCCAGCCGACACGAACTTGCGGACGCTCACCGTACATGTGGGAGGATGGCTCAGCGGGGGCACGCTGACAGCGTCTCTGTCGGATGGATCAGCGGCGGTTTATGTAGACATTACGACTCCAGCGAGCGGCCAGTACGATCGCAACTACGCCTTGGCCTATAACGCAGCTTCGACGGGACAGACCCTGACGGTCACCTGGGTGGCAACCTCCGGTGGAGGCAACGTTACGTTGAACGGTGCGGCGCTATCGCTTACCGGACCCAGCGTCTCCGCGACTGCGGGGACACCCCAGAGCACGACCGTGAACACAGCGTTCGCTACGGCGTTGCAAGCGACAGTTAGCGATGCCGGCGGTAATCCGGTGAGCGGAGCGACGGTGACGTTCGCCGCCCCCGCCACAGGGGCCAGTGCGGCCTTCGGTCAATCGGCCACTGTGACTGCCACTACGAATGCCGGCGGCATCGCCACAGCCCCCACGCTCATCGCTAACAGTCAAGCCGGCAGCTACAGGGTCACCGCCAGCGTGACGGGCGTCGCTACCCAGGCCAGCTTCAGCTTAACTAATGTTGCCGGCTCCCCGGCGAGCGTCACAGCCACGGCCGGCACGCCGCAGAGCGCGACCGTGGGCACCACCTTCTCCACGGCCCTTCAGGCCACTGTGAAGGACGGCAGCGGCAATTATCTAAGCGGCGTCACCGTGACGTTCGGCGCCCCACCCAGCGGTGCCGGCGCCACCTTCGGCGGAGCGGCCGCCGTCACGACCAACGGCAGCGGAGTGGCCACCGCGCCCGCGCTCACTGCTAATGGCCAGGCCGGCGGCTATACCGTCACCGCCAGCGTATCGGGCATCAGCACCCCGGCCAGCTTCAGCCTAACTAATCTTGTCGGCTCCCCGGCGAGCGTCACAGCCACAGCCGGCACGCCGCAGAGCGCGACCGTGAACGCCGCCTTCGGTATCGCCCTGCAAGCCACTGTGAAGGACCGCGGCGGCAATCCGGTAAGCGGCGTCACCGTGACCTTCGCCGCCCCATCCAGCGGTGCCAGCGCCACCTTCGGCGGATCGGCCACCGTCACGACCAACGCCACCGGAATCGCCACAGCGCCCGCACTCACTGCTAATGGCCAGGCCGGCAGTTGTGCCGTGACCGCCAGCGTCGCAGGCGTCACCACCCCGGCCAGCTTCATCCTGACCAATCTTGCGGGTGCCCCGGCGAGCGTCGCGGCCACAGTTGGCACGCCGCAGAGCGCCACTGTAAGCGCCGCCTTCACCACGGCCCTGCAAGCCACCGTGAAGGATGCTGGAGGCAATCCGCTCAGCGGCATCACGGTGACCTTCGCCGCGCCGGCCAGTGGCCCCAGCGCCAACTTCGGCGGAACAGCGACCGTCACGACCAACACGAGCGGCGTGGCTACCGCACCTGCCATGACCGCCAACAGCCAGGCCGGCACCTACACCGTGACCGCCAGCGTGTCGGGGGTTGCCACTCCAGCCAGCTTCAGCCTGACCAACGCGCCTGCGACCAGCGGCGGCACCGGAACTCTGTCCGGCTCCGGCAACTCCAGCGCGGGAACGTTCAACCTGACCACCGAAGGTACGACCGATTGGGTTAACTGGGGCGTCATCTCTGGCGGGCCGGGACTCGCGGACCGCAAACGCGGCGTCACAGCTCGAATCAGCAACTACACGGAAATCGGTTCTCTGGTGGTGGGCATCACCGGCAATGACGCGCGCACCTTGACCTGGAGCGACGGAACGCCGACCGTCAGCGGCTCTAATAATGTCGTCGTGTACGTAGAGAGCGGTTCGGGTCATCCGGCCGAGGGGTTCTCCTTCACCGTTCCGGCGGACACCACGATCCGCACTCTGCTGGTACATGCCGGAGGACAAAGCAGCGGGGGCACGCTGACGGCCACTTTGTCGGACGGCTCGGCGGCTGTATATCAGGACACCACGGCAAATCAGAATGGCCGCTGGGACCGGAACTACACCATCACGTTCGGTGCCGCATCGGCCGGGCAGACCTTGACCATCCGGTGGGTGAATGCGACAGCGTCCGGCAACGTGAGTTTGGGCGGCGCCGCGCTGAAGTAAGAGCATTCACGCGAATCCATTCATGTACGCAGGCCCCAGTGCCGCCCGGAACCAAAATGCCTTTTTCGGGTTCATAAAAAGGATGAAGACCGAATAATTTGGGCCGGCGCACGGCACGAACGGCGGCCGGCCACGGAAGCCGATGCGCGTACTGCATCTGGCACGCTACGGCCTCGTTCGCGGGCCGCGGCGCGACGTGCTCGTGATCGTCAAGCCCGAAACGGTCATCGACTGGCACCGTGCCGGCTTTCGCCTGTACTGGCGTTGGGATCCCGTTGCCGCAGGAGCCACCCGAAGGTTGCCGCTGAAGTCCGGGAGCCGATTCGACGATTGGCGGATGAAAATGGGGACTGGGGCGTAATCCATGGCGAGTTGTTGAAGCTCGGGTTTATGGTCTCGGAGCGGACCGCGGCCAGGTATCTGCGTCGCATGCGGCGCCGCGTTTACCGTGCCAAGAACTGGTTGACGTTCTTGCAGAACCATCGCGAGGCCATCGTCGCTCTCGACTTTTTCACCGTGCCAAGATTGACGTTCCAATTGCTGTATGGTTTGAAATAGCGCTCGTCAGCCATTGGAGCTGGTGATTCCCGCGCTCGACAGCGTGTTCGTGATGATCGGCATCGGATTTGAACTCTTCATTCTGGCTGGCATTTGCCTGGAAGGCCGCCAGTTGTCGATGGAGCTCGTACTCATCCTGATCTTATCGGCATTCTTCGCCGCCTTTCGTCATTATTCCGGGATTTGAAAAGACCGGCCGGCTCGGCCAGCGGGGCCGTCATTTTCTTGACGGGAGCCGCGGTTTCTTTGCGGCCTACACCACGTTGAATGCCGGGAGTGCCACAACTGCCGCGGCCGCTCAGTGGCGCCCTGCCGCCGCGGAAGCCGGCGCCGATCCTCCCGCGCCGGACGCCAGTTACCGTCGCAATCGCGCGCGTAGAGCGCCACTCGGGCGGCACGAGCGGCGGCCGGGGAAGATTGCGTGCTGCTCGTGCTGGGAGAAGCGCAGCCCCAGCCGGCGCCTCGTGTACCAAATCGTTAAGAATAAGGCGCATGACAGTACGCCTGGCGGGCCTCTGAGAAGGGCGGTGGGATCGAGCGAGCTTCTACCTCGAAGTTCTCTTTTTCGCTAATTGCTGTTTCAGGGCTGCCACGAATTGCCTGTGCTGTTCCGGAGTCATGTGCTTCACGGCTTTGGCTAGTCGCTTTCGCTCCTTCGGAGTCATTCGATTCATCACTTCCGCAAGCCGCGATTGCTGTTCCGGAGTCAGGCCCGCCTCCGATTTGGCGGGCGAAGCCATCCTCCTTGCGGATGGAACACTCGTTAGCCCCGGGCGCCCCATGGAAAGCTGAGCCGGTATAAGGGCATAGAGGGACGGAACGTTCGTACCCCTGTCACTTGCTATTTCGCAGAACCCCGTGACCAAGGCAATCGTTGCGACTGCAATTCCGACAAGGGACCCGACGTCTAAGCCGTCCCACCGGATTCGCTCGCTTCGAGAGCCGATGCTCATACACATGAAGAAGGCAACTCGCCAGCCATATGGCTTTCGGATTCATTTCAATCAGATACAAGGAAGTACGAGCGTTGCCATCTTGACAACAACGGCCTGCGTCAAATTCTTGCCGGCTCCTGCAGCCGCCCAATCCGAGGCCGCTTGAACGGTTCGAGAAGAGCAAAGCGTTTGAATTAAGAAATGGCGGCTGGTATATATTAAACAGGACTCTTAAGTCCAGAATGGAGCATGCAATTTAAGCATTGCGGGCGTCACTCCGGCGGCCGGTCAGCGCCCTCCAACCACATTATGAAACGCATCAGCCTTTTGTGCCTGATTGCCGCCCTGACAGCGGCGCATTCCCCCGCCCAAACGGCCGCGGGGAAACGGGTCCTGGTCTACACCAGACAGACCACCGGCAGCTACATCCATGAAAACGCTCCGAGCAGCGTCGAGGCCATTCGAAAAATGGGTGCGCAAAACGGCTTTGCGGTGGACGCCTCCGAGGACCCCAGCGTCTTTACCGCGGGCAACCTGAAGCAGTACAGCGCCCTGATCTTCTCCAACACCAATAGCCAGGCATTCCAGACCGACGCCCAGCGCGAGGCGTTTCAAGACTACATCCAGGGCGGCGGCGGCTTCGTTGGTCTTCATGCCGCCACTACCACCGAGCGCCAGTGGCCGTTCTTCGTCTCCACGATCGGCGGTAAGTTCCTGCGGCACCCCGCTCTTCAGAAATTCGTGGTCACGGTGAAGGATGCCACTCACCCTTCCACCCGGGGCCTGCCCGCCTCCTTCGAGTGGGAGGACGAATGCTACTTCCACGACTCCCTGAATCCGGATCTCCATCCCCTGCTCTTTGCCGACCCCTCGAAACTGGACGACCCTGACCGCGGCAAGTTCGCCAGCAGCCTCATCGACGGCAACGTGCCGCTCGCCTGGACCATCACCACCGGCGGCCGGCGCGTGTTCTACACGGCGCTTGGCCATAAGAGCGAGACCTACTCCAATCCTCTCCTCGTCGGGCACATCTTGGGCGGCGTGCTCTGGGCCATGGGCGCGGCGGAATAGATATCCGCGGAAGAGACTTCGGAGGTTCCCATGGAGCGGTCTATTTCTTTCACTCTCAACGGCAAAGCGGCTAGCGTCACCGTGGATGAAGACCGCATGTTGCTGTGGGTCTTACGCAGCGACCTTGGGCTCACCGGCACGAAGTTCGGCTGCGGCCAGGCACTATGCGGGGCTTGCACCGTGATCGTGGATAACCAGGCCGTCCGGTCCTGCTCAACCCCGGTCAAGGACGTCGCAGGCAAACAGGTGCTCACCATCGAAGGGCTGGCGCGAGGCGATCGCCTGCACCCTATCCAGGAGGCGTTTGCCAAGCATCACGCTTTCCAATGCGGCTTCTGCACGCCCGGGATGATCCTGAGCGCATACGCCCTGCTCGCGCAGAAGGCGCAGCCTTCGCGTGAGGAGATCGTGAGCCAGTTGGACGACAATCTCTGCCGCTGCGGATCGCACCCGCGAGTGCTGGACGCTATTGAAGAGGCCGCGGCCGCCCTGAAAGGTGCCATTCGATGAAGCCCCGCAAGGCAACCGGAAACCCGAGCCGGCGCGGGTTTCTGGCGCTGGGTGGAACAGGGTTGCTCGTGTTTTTCGCCGCGCAACCGTCCGGCGCGTTTCAGCAGCCTGTGAGCCCGGGGTACCCTTCCGACTGGAACGCATATCTGCGCATCGGCGCCGATGGGCGGGTCACGTGCTTCACCGGCAAGGTGGAACTCGGCCAGGGAACGTCTACGGCCCTGGCGCAACTGCTGGCGGAAGAACTGGACGTCGCCTTCGATTCGATAGACATGGTGATGGGGGATACGGACCTATGCCCGTGGGACAGGGCAACGGTCGGTTCGCTAGGCATCAGGCAGTTCGGCCCGGTGCTGCGCGCGGCCGGAGCCGAAGCACGGGCAGTGCTGCTCGAGATGGCGGCGGAGCGCCTGGGCGTGCCGGTCGAGCGCCTGCGGGTCAAGGCCGGGGTGGTCGCCGATTCCGGCGCGCCGGAAAAACAGGTCACCTATGCGCAGATGGTAGAGGGCCAGCGCGTCGAACGGCACATCTCGGGGACATCGCTGAAGCCCACCGTCGCGGCCTTCCGCGCAGCGGCGGCGAAATCGGTGCGGCGCAAGGATGCGGAGGACAAGATCACGGGCAAGGCGAAGTACTCCGCCGACGTGATTCTTCCCGGCATGCTGCACGCCCGCGTCATTCGGCCGCCGGCACTCGGCGTCCGGCTCAAGAGCGCCGACACCAGCGCGGCCGAGAAACTTCCCGGGGTGCGAGTGATCCGGGACCAGGATCTGATCGCCGTTCTGCACGAGCGGCCGGACAAGGCCGACGAAGCGCTGAGCGTGGTGAAGACGGAATTCGACGCTCCCCCGCCGGGGCCGGACGACAAGACCATCTTCGAACACCTGGTGAAGAACGCCCCCCCGCTGCAGGTGGTAGCCGAAAAGGGCAGCCTGGCGGACGGGGAAAAACTGGCGGCCGCGGCGGTTGCCAAGAGATACCTGAACAGTTACGTGGCGTTCGCGGTCATCGAGACCTATTCGGCGCTGGTAAGCGTCGAAGGGGCGAAAGCGACCGTGTGGGCCAGCACGCAGGTTCCAGTCCGTGTGAAACAGGAAGTGGCTCAGGCTGTGGGTGTGTCGCAGGAGAACGTGCGCGTAATCGCGACGTACGTTGGCGGCGCTTTCGGTGGAAAGTGCTACGGTGCGCCGCCGGCGGAAGCCGCGCGGCTGTCAAAGATCGCCGGCCGGCCCGTACAGGTGGTGTTCGATCGCGCGGAGGAGTTCCTCTTCAGCAGGATGCGTCCGGCCGCCGTGGTGGAAATCCGCTCCGGTTTGACGGGCGAAGGCAAGCTCGCCTTCTGGGAGTACAAGGCTTATGGCGGAGGTCCCCAGGAGTCGCAGACATTCTACGATGTGTCCAACCAGCGCACGGTGTGGGCCGGTTCCTGGCAGGCGGCGATCAACCCTCCCGGCTTACATCCGCTCGGCGTGGGCACCTGGCGCGCGCCCGCCGGCCCTACCAATACGTTCGCGCGCGAATCCCATATGGACGTTCTCGCAGCCAGGGCGGGCGCGGACCCCGTGGAGTTCCGTCTCCGGAACCTGTCCGACAAGCGCATGCGGCGTGTGCTGGAGACGGCGGCCCAGAAGTTCGCGTGGATGCCGGCGAAGGCACCGAGCGGACGCGGCGTGGGCGTTTCCTGCGGCATCTATTCGGGGACGTACATGGTCACCATGGCCGAAGTAAGCGTGGACAAGAAGACCGGCCAGGCGAAAGTGAAGCGCGTGGTCTTCGCGCACGACCAGGGACCGACGGTGAGCCCCGAAGGCACGCGCCAGCAGATTGAAGGGGCGATCATCATGGGCCTGGGATACGCTCTGACCGAAGAGGTGCGATTCAAGGACGGCGAGGTGCTGAGCCGGAATTTCGATACCTATGAAATCCCGCGCTTCTCCTGGCTGCCGAAGATCGAAATCGTGTTGATCGACAATCCCGAGGCGGCGGTTTCGGGTTGCGGCGAACCGCCTGTCATCAATATGGGCGCTGTTGTGGCCAACGCGATTTTTGATGCGGTGGGCGTCCGGCTGCTGCATTTGCCCATGACTCGGGAGCGCGTGCTGGCGGCCCTGAGGAGTGCGGGCGCGGACGCGTGAGACCCCTGTAAACGGCGCGCGAGGGTAATCGACGCAAGCTGTTCCACGGGAAACAAGAACGGCGGGTCTCTTGCACGTTGCAGGCAAAACTGCGCCGACACGACCCGCGTGCGGAGGGCATCCAGCAAGTACGCGCCAAGGGAGCGGGAACAGCGGCAGTTCCAGCCGCGAAAGAAACGGTTGCCACTTCTGGCCTGACCGGCAGGCAGGAGGGTTCGACCTTATCCCCGGCGCTCTCGGACGTGCCGCTCTGTGTTCTCAAGTTCGAAGTGCGAAAATCGTAAGCATACCGGAGACATGCACCGTGGCCACGGCACACAACACCTCAGAAGGCGGCGGGGTAGAACCGTGACGCAACCGCCCGGCGCGGACCTACACGCCATGCTTGCGGACGCCTTGCGGCGCCATCGGGCCGGACGGCCCGCCGAAGCGGAACGGATTTACCGGCGGATTCTCGAGATCGATAGCCGTCACGCGGACAGTTTGCATTTGCTAGGAATGATCGCGTTCGGCGAGGGAAGGCACGATGCCGCCGTGGAAATGATTACCCATGCCGTCGCCATTCATCCAAAGGCCGCCGCGTATCATTCCAACCTTGGCACCGTGCTTCAGGCGCAGGGCCGGTTAAGTGAGGCTGCGGCGTCCTACCAGCGGGCGCTGGCGCTTAGCCCCGATTTCGCGGAAATCCACTGCAACCTTGGGAACATCTTCCAAGCGCAAGAAAGGCTGGAGGAGGCCGTGAACTCCTATGAGCGGGCGCTCGCTCTAAAGCCGGAGTTGGCCGAGGCGCATGTCAACCTGGGTAACGTTTTCCAGGCCCAAGGCAAGCTCCGCCAAGCCGTGGAAAGTTACGAACGCGCGTTGGCGCTGAAACCGGAATACGCCGAGGCCCATTACAATCTGGGCCGCGCCTGGTTTTCGCTGGGAAACGCGGAAGAGGCGCTGGCGCGGCACACCAGAGCTTTAGCGCTTCAACCGGACCATGCCGGTGCGCGCTTCAGCCAGTCTTTGGCGCAACTGGCGATGGGCGACTTTGCCGAGGGCTGGGCCAATTATGAATCGCGCTGGCAGATCAAGGATCGTGACACACCGTGGCGAGCCTATCCCCAGCCGCGCTGGAAGCGCGAAAGACTGGAAAGCGGACGACTGTTGATTTGGGGCGAGCAGGGTGTGGGCGACGAGATCATGTTCGCAGGGCTGATTGCGGATGTAATTCGCACTGGCAACCGCTGCGTGTTGGACTGCGATGCGCGGCTCCAGCCGTTGTTTGCACGCTCCTTTCCGGACGTGGAGGCGATCTCCGGACACCGGCCGGGCGATCGTCCCGAACTGGATATCGCCGCGCAAGTCCCGAGCGGGAGTCTGCCCGGCATTTTCCGGTCTTGCCGCGCAGCTTTTGCCGGCACCGCGTCGCCATATCTGTTGGCCGATCCCGCCGCACGGGAGGAATTTCGAGCCCGCTACGCCGATGGAAGGCGCTTGGTTGGACTTGCCTGGCACACTAAGAACCGGAGGACCGGCCGCGAGCGTTCCATCGACCTGCCGCTCCTTTCCCCGCTGTTTGCGCGGTCCGGGATCCGCTGGATCAGCCTGCAGTATGGGGAGCGCAGCGCATTGGAAGACCAGGCCGCGGCCGCTGGGGCGCCCATCCTCATCGATCCTTCCGTGGATCAGATGCGGAACATCGACGCCTTTGCGGCGCAGATCGCGGCGCTCGATCTGGTCGTGACAATCGATAATTCCGCGGCGCACCTGGCGGCCGCGCTCGGAATCCCAGTTTGGTTACTGCTACCATACGGCTCCGACTGGCGGTGGCTCCATGCGGGCGATCGGAGCCTCTGGTACCCGGCTATGCGCCTCTTCCGGCAATGTGAACCTGGCAATTGGCGAGCAGTCATCGAAAGCGTGAAGACGGCATTGTAGAGAAGGCGAGATCGCTGACTGCCCGCCGGGGAATTTTCTCTCGAACTTCTTTCTTCAACTGCTTAAAGTGGCGGGAGAGGTACAACTCGCGCACCTCGGCGGCGGGCGATACGTTGCATTTAGAATATCCTTGCGTGGTTGACCCAGTGAGACGGCGTAACTTTCGAAACTGAAACCGCCACCGCAGACCATTTTCAGAGCGCTCGCGCGGCGGGGGGACGTGGTGGTGGTCACCGTCGCAGTGCGCGAGATGCGAACTGCTGACATCCGCGCGCAGGCCGGGGTGCCCGAGGAAGTGGAGTTTTCAAACCAAGCCAGACATTGCCTTGCAGCAGATTCGGCAAGCGTTGCAGCCGCCGCAGGACTTCCGCCCGCGAGGGTCGTTGCGTTCGCCCCGAACGGCATAATCCCCACTCGATCGCCGCATCGCGGGTCGCCCTCGCCCGCCAGTTGCTCAAGCAGTCGCCTTACTGGGCTCACTCCCAGGAACCTTGACACCGCCCTCCAGCATCTTTATGAGCGCCACGATCTTTGATCTATATGCGCTCAGTTCGCTCAGTTGTCTTTCAACATCGAGCAGAGCGCCGCCGCCAGATCCGAGAAACGCACTCACACTCGGTCTTGGACCAAGCAAGGTCCGAATGGAGGCCCGAACGCTCACCGGGGTGTCCATCTCTTGAGGAACGGGGCTAGCCCAGCACGAAGGTTCCTGCGGTCGCGCTCCGAAGATCTCGCGGTAGTAACTGAAACCGGGTCCTCGGGGGCTTGGGTGTGGGCAGCGGCAATTTCAAGGGACTCCAGCCCTTAGACTTCACTGGGGCATCGGCAATGCGGAAAAGGGATACCGTAGAACCCGACACGGCCCTTGGGCGATACCCTACGAGCCGCCCTCTAGACGAAACGTGCGTCCAGTCCGGCGCTACCTGAAATGCAGGTAACAGCCTGCTGCCATAAGAGCGCCTCGGGCCGCGCCTCCAGATCTTCGCCCTTGATTACCAGCACCGTGGCTTTGCTATCGGCCTCTTTGGCACTCAGGGATGAGTTTCTGCGGGACAGTGTGAAGAGAACGCATTGGAGCGGTCGCTGGACCGGAACTCGCCCCGGCGTTATGACGAATCGAAATAGCCGCACCGTCGGCATAAATGGAAGACTCTGCTGAAACTCGGCAAGCCTCTCGAAGCGCGTGAGCAAAGGCATGGCGGACGCTCCGGCATAGGCGAACAGCAAAGGAACACCACCGATGCGGGGGACCGGCTCCGCGTGTAACTTACACTCTTGGTCCGGGAGATCCAGCCAACCGTTACAGAATGCCGTCCGTTCGCACAGCGGAGTCAGGCCGAGTGAGAGCACGAACGCGTAAACAGCGATTAATAATAGGGAAGAAGGGCAGGGCCTAAAAAGTGCGTCAGCGTACCTTTCAGGCACTCCCCGCAGGGCCGCTAGAGAACGGCAGTGTTTTATAATAGAGATAATCAGATCTATAATTCTGAGGTTCTTGAAAGGGCGTTGGACCTTGGGAATCCAGGGTCTTAGCTGGCGAAAAGCGAGACCATTGTCAGCGCGGAGGAAGTGTGGGTGATTTCGCGATGAAAGGTCTCGTCCGGGCAATCCTCGAGGGCGATTGTGCCGCCGCCGCTTCGCAGGCCGAACAGCTCCTGCACTCTGGGGCCAGTACGAACCAAATCGTCGTTAACGGCGTCGAGGCCGCCATGTCGGCGCTGGATGCAAAGTGCACACTTCAGGAGTTCAATCTTCTCGAAATCATGCTGGCCGGCCGCGCCGTGACGGAAGTGATGAAGCTCCTATATCCCGCCGGCGCGCCACGTACCGATACAAAGGGAACCGTCGTCGTTGCGTCGCTTGAAGGGGACGTGCACGATCTGGGGAAGAACATTGTTCGGATGGTCCTCACCGGAGACGGCTACCGCGTTGTCGATTGCGGCAAGGACTGCTCTTTGGCAAAGCTTATCGAAACGGCGGAAAGGGAAGCGCCTTTGGCAGTCGGCATCAGCGGCCTGATTACCTCGATCGTTCCCCAGGTGAGGCAGGTGAAGGATCTGCTGACTGGCCGGGGGCTTAATCGCGTGAAAGTGTTGGCCGGGGGAGCGGCGCTCAAGCAATCCTCGCCCGCCAGGCTCAATGTGGATTTTGTGGCGGAGTCCGCCTTCGACACCCTCCACTATTTGGAGGGAATTGCAGGCGCGAGAAATGAATAGCCTGGAGCGGATCGCCGCCACCGTCCAATTTCGGAACGCGGATCGGGTACCGGTGATCGCGCAGGTGTTCGCACATGCCGCTAAGCTCGCCGGTGTACGGGTAGACGACTATGTGCGCGACGGTGAGACGCTCGCGCGCTGTCAATTGAGCGCCTTGAAACAATACGGCTACGACGCAGTCTTCTCGGTTATGGATGTCAACGTGGAGACGGAGGCCCTCGGTTCGGTTCTGAAGTACCGCCAGGATCGATATCCGGTCGTCGAGCAATACGCGCTATCGGGGACGAGCGATTTCAGCGCACTTGAGATTCCGGATTGCCGGAGGGCAGGGCGCTGCGGGGAGATGCTCAAGGCCCTGTGTACCCTCCGGAGCGAACTCGGGAACGAGGTGCTGGTGGTGGGCTGCGTCATGGGGCCCTTCACTCTTGCCACGCAACTGCTGGGTATGGAGGCGGCGCTGTATCTGGCGATCGACGCGCCCTCGCGGTTGGAGTGCCTGATGGATTTCGCGGCCGAAGTCGTCGTTCGGTTTGGACAGGCTCAACTGGAGGCTGGCGCGCACCTGGTTTTGGTATTCGATCCCTCCGCCTCGCCCGCCGTCGTTCCGCCGCAGTTCTTCCGTGAATTCGAGCTTCCGCGGCTGCGGCGGGTCTTCCAGGCCCTGGCAGGTTCGGGCGCGCTTGCAAGCTGGCTCCACATCGCCGGCCCCTCCGGCGCAATTCTGCCCTACTACCCCGCGGCCGGAGCCAACCTCGCGTGTTTCGATTACTGCGTGGCTGCTACCAAGGCCAGAGACCGGCTTCCCGCCACCTGTCTCACGGGGAATCTCAAGCCTATGACATTCGTGGAGGGGAGTCCCGCGGACATCGAAGCGGAAGGGAGGACGCTCCTCGGCGATTTCCGCGATCGGGGCGGCTTCATCCTCTCATCGGGATGCGAGATCCCACCGGAATCCGCGCCGGAGAATGTGGCTGCCCTGGTGAAGGCAGCGCGGGGAGACAGGTAGCCCAAGGTGTCGCGACTCATTGCGATTACCGATGATGCCGTGCGGGAAATTCCCTTCGCCCCAGGATCGTCCGCTCGCGAAATCCTTGCGGCGGGAGACCTTCCGGTCCGTTCCGGCTGCAGCGGCAACGGCGCCTGTGGCCTCTGCCTCGTGCGGGTCGAAGGCGGCGAAGCCGGTGAGCCGACCCGGATTGAACGCCTGCTTCTGCGGCCCGACCAGCTCGCGCTGAACACGCGCCTCGCTTGCCAGTTGATGCCGGAAGGCGATCTTTGCATCCGGGTTCTGAGCAAAGCGTCGAAATCCAATTGGCGGGACTTAGATCCGACGCGCCTGTTCCCGACCCCGGCGCACGTAAACGGCCGGGCGGGAACGCCTTCCAAAGAGGCGACATACGGCCTGGCCGTGGACTTGGGCACCACGCATATCAGCCTCGCTCTCCGGGACCTGGAAAATGGCAGACGGGTCGCGGGCCGCATCGGCATGAATCCGCAACGCCATTTCGGAACGGACGTGCTGACACGGCTGATGGCCGCGAGTGAATCGCCGGAACAAGCCCAAAACCTCGCCCGTATCGTCCTGGATGCCATTAAAGATGCACTGCTGGACATGGCTTCCCGAGACGGCTTCAGCCCCGGGAAGGTAGTCCGTATCGCTATAGTCGGTAACACACCCATGCTGGCGATCTTGACGCAAACGGACTCCAGTGTATTACTGCAGCCGAGGTCTTGGGAACGCCCGATCGACTGCCGGCTGGACACTTGTCAAACGTGGCCCGCTATTCTGGGAATCCATCCGCAGGCATCGGTGGAGGTCGTTTCCGCACTCGGCGGTTTTGTGGGCTCCGATCTTCTGGCTGGCGTTCTGGCGACGGGCTTGACGGACAACGCGGGAGGTCTGCTGATCGATTTCGGAACAAACTCGGAGATAGCGCTCTGGGACGGCAATACACTGTGGGTGACTTCCGCCGCGGGCGGGCCGGCATTTGAAGGCTGTCAAACACAGTGCGGCATGCCGGCCGAGACCGGGGCCATCTACCGTGCCAGGCGGCAACGGGACTCCTCCCGGTGGCATTTCGCGGCGATCGGCGGAGAGAACGGGAACGGCGGGAAGGGGTTCTGCGGCTCCGGCCTCGTCGATTTGATTGCCGGTTTGCGCGATGCCGGGGACTTGACGAATACCGGGAAATTCACCGATGTGACTTGCGGGGAGGGCTTGCTGATCGAGCCGGCCAACCCCGGCCTCCGGTTGACACGCGAGGATGTCGACATGTTTCAGCGCGCGAAAGCCGCGATCGGCACCGGCATCTGGACGCTGCTCGCGCAGGCGGGCATGCGCACTGCGGACTTGCGCCGGGTGTGTGTCTGCGGAGCGTTCGGCCAGCACCTGAATCCCCATAATGCCAAGGCTATCGGTCTATTGCCGGAGATCGCAGCCGAGCGCGTCGAACTCTGTGGAAATACAGCACTGGCCGGATGCGAACGCCTGTTGCTTTCGGAGGAGGCCGCCGCCGATCTGACCTCGCTCCGCCAGCGGGCGGCGGTGATTAATCTCTCCCAGCGCTCCGATTTCGACGATTTGTTTCTCAAGAACCTATACCTACAGCCGCTCAAGGCGCAACCATGAAGCTTTCCAAATACGGCGAACCAGAGTTGTTCCAGTCTTTCCTCAAATCGGCCCAGTATATCGCTCGCATCAAGACGCAACAGGATGCCTGGGAAGAGTTGGGCAAGCTCGTCGTAGCGTACTTTCCGGCGGCCTGGGTCGCGTTTGGACAGCGGGTCCCCGGCGGAATCTCGGTTCATCACTGCACGCCGGCCGAAGGGCCGGTAGAGCGGTCGATCGTCGCGGAGGAAGTTCAAAACCTCGTTGCAGACGTGCTGGAAAGCGGCTTCATCGCTTCGCGAGTGCTTCTTGTCCCGATGCCGTCGATGACCGCCGTGGTTCCCATCCTGGAGGAATACCAAGCGAAGGCTGTGATGCTGATCGGCCACCACAGCGCCGATGCTCTATCCACGGAGTTATTAAATATCTACCTCGCGATCGCTGGCTTGGCCGGCACCGCCCTGGAGCGCTTGCACAGCGAAGAGGAGTTGCACCGGCACCGTGCAGATCTCGAGAAATTGGTCGGGGAACGAACGGCTGAACTGGGGGCGGCCAAACGCCAGACTGAACTGATCCTGCAGTCGGTGAGCGAAGGCATCTGTAGCCTGGATCTCGAAGGACGCATCACTTCCGTCAACGCCTTCGCCGCGGAGTTAACCGGCTGGGATCCTGCCGAGCTAATCGGGAGGCGCGCGCACGAAACGCTCCACCAGCAGCTCGCCGGCAGCGGTCCCTGTCCGGTAGAGGAATGCCTCGCCTCTTCATCGTTGCCGAGCCGCGCAATAAGCGTTGGCGGCGAGGAGTTCCGACGCAAAGACGGGACGCGGTTCCCCGTCGAATTCACTACTGAACCCATCGTGGAAGGCGGCAGAATCGTGGGAGCGGTGCTGGTGTTTCGGGACATCACCGAAAGAAAGCACGCGGAAGAAAGCCTGCTGAGGGAGAAGGCATTTTCAGAAACGGCTATCAACAGCATGCCCGGGGTCTTCTATCTCTTCAGGGAGGGTGGAAAGCTCCTGCGCTGGAACCGGAATTTTGAGGAGGTCACCGGCTACTGCTCGCATCAAATTCGAGAAATGAGCCTGGCCGGCTTCTTCGACCCGCACGATAAGGAGATCGTTGCTGGGGCTATCGGCCGCGTGTTCGAAGAGGGCAGAACCAGCGTTGAAGCGAGCTTCCTGAGCCAAGGCGGCCACAAGGCGCCGTACTACTTGACCGGCTTTCGCATGCTTGTGGACGGAGTGCCGTATCTCATAGGATCCGGTATCGACATTACCGAACTGAAGCGGGCCCAGGACCGCCTGCGGGATGCACAGAAGCTGGAAAGCCTGGGTGTGCTGGCGGGGGGCCTTGCGCACGATTTCAACAACCTGCTGGTCGGAGTCATTGGAAACGCAAGCCTGGCGCAGGATGCGCTGCCAACGAACCACCCGGCATTTGAAATGATGGCACGAGTTGTCCGAAGCGGGGAGCAGGCCGCCCACCTGACTCGACAGATGCTCGCTTACTCCGGCAAAGGGCGGTTTTTGGTCGAACCCCTCAATATTTCGGAGCTGATTCCTGAAATCAGCAGCCTCGTTCAGCCGTCCATCTCCAAGAAGATCGCCTTGCAACTGGACTTGAAGGCGGACCTCCCGCCGGTAGATGCGGATCGCGGGCAGATGCAGCAGGTGTTTATGAATCTGGTCCTTAATGCGGCAGAAGCCATTGGCAGTAGCGCCGGCCTGATCTCGGCCCGTACCGGCGTGCGGGAACTCGGCGACGACTACGTCCGCCAGCACCCAGAAGCCGTGGGTCTGCGCCCGGGCACCTACGTCGAGGTCCAAGTGGCCGACACGGGATGCGGTATGGACGACGCGACCAAAGCCAGGATCTTCGATCCATTTTTCTCGACGAAGTTCACAGGGCGCGGACTCGGGCTTGCGGCTGTCGCCGGTATTGT
>Ga0181520_10005376_pt1 | contig 20488 bp, 15 predicted proteins | sample PEATcosm2014_Bin_29_FD_132451 | JGI IMG/M metagenome (GOLD analysis project Ga0181520, IMG submission 132451) | Peatland microbial communities from MTU Mesocosm Facility, Houghton, MI, USA - PEATcosm2014_Bin02_30_metaG | ecosystem: Environmental > Terrestrial > Soil > Wetlands > Peat | place... | reverse complement strand
GCGATGGAACGCGGCGACCGCCGAGGCCATGATGGGACTGGAATCACTGCACCAGAGCAACCTGTGGCCAACCTATTGGCAATCCAGACTTAAAGCCGCCGCCTGAAGAATTGGCAGACCCGCCGCTGACGACCGGCGGGTGGGAATTTGAATCAAGCCCCGGATTGCCCGTACAATAACGGCGATGAAGGGCGGTCATGTCCGCGGAGAGATCGCATGTCCGAGAATCTGGTGATTTGTCCTGATTGCGGCGGGGTGGTTGGAGCGACGACGGCCAGCGAAAAAGGCCCGCCCTGCACCTGCTACAAGACCGTCACCACCGCCAAGCCGGCCAAGCCGGACGAGCCGTCGCGCAAGATCTGTGTCAGTTGCGGCAAGGACGTCACGCATGAAAAACGCGCCAAGGACAGCCTGGGCTATTGGTGCTACGAATGCCACGAGAAGGACAAGCTGCGCCAAAAACCGACCGGCACGCGGTGTCCCGAATGCGGCCGGCTGGTGAAGGATTCGGCCCTGGTGGACGTCGAGGGCAAGCGCGTGTGCGTCCTGTGCCGCGAGTCCCTCCGCCAGGAGACATTGCGTAAAGCCCGTCTGGCCGGCGCCCCGTCTAAGGAATTCCGCCGCGAGGAAATCAAGAATATTTATCTGATGGTGGGGATCCTGATCGTGCTGATCATCCTGGGCGCGCTGGGATATTACCATCTGATCCCGCATATCTGATGCTGGGCGGTCGCTGGCGCAAGTGATTTGCCAAAAGATGTCTCACGCAAAGAGGCAAAGAAAAGGGACGGCAAACCGCCGACGCGGGCGCAACTTGTCAAGACGGCTCGAAGTATTCGCAACTGGTCTTTGGCGTTTCCCACACGGTGACGGATGCCAGCTTCGCCCGCGGTGAACTTGCCTGCCCTGAGCTTGCCGAAGGTGTCGAACCATTCAGCGGCTCCTTCAGCAATCCGTAGATCACCTTGGCGATGTTCTCCACGGTTGGAATCCGGTCCTTGAATTCCGGGAGCTCTTGATTGAGATGGCGATGGTCGAATCGGTCGATGACCCGCGCGACGGCCGATTGCATCGCCGGCTGATCGATCATGCGGCCGGCGTCGTCGGGCGTGCCGATCATCGCGACCTCGACGACGTAATTGTGGCCGTGGCCCAGCGGGTTGTTGCATTTGCCGAAGGCCAGGCGGTTTTGCTCGTCGGTAAGGCTGGGATTGTGCAGCCGGTGCGACGCGGCAAACTCGAACTGTTGCGTGAATCGAACCATCGGAATCTCTCCCGTGCGAAGAACCACCGATTGATATGGACTGGACCACAGACGCAGCACATCCAGTCGCGCCGGCGCCAGTTCACCGGCCAGGGCGGCGTGGATGGCGGACAAAAGCCCCGCCGGCTGCGATGGACCGACGCCCTTTACGGCCCCGGCCATAATCGGCACGACGCGCTGGCGGACGGCGGCGTCGATGGACTTGATATTGACCAGGTATTGCGTGGCCGGATCAAGCCCGCCGGCGACGGTCACGTCAAGGGCAAAAAACCGGGCGAACCCGGTCAACTCCGGCATGCCGCTCCAGCCGTTCTGGCCCGTGTCGGCCGTGTCGCCGCCGCCGATCGCGAATCTGACCTGGCGGGTGAGTCGGAACATAGGTGTGGTCCGGAACATACGCCTAAATAGTCACGTCTTACTGCGGTGAGCGGATGACAAGGTGACGGGGTGACAAGGTGAACAGAAAGCGGCGGCCCTGGGCTTCCCCCTGTCACCGTGTCACCAAGTCACCTTGTCATCCTGTCATCCTCCCGCTTCCGCCGCCCGATACCGGTCCAGCGCCTCGATCATCACAAAACTGTTCCGGTCGATCGACAGGGCGATGGTCTCCAGCCGCACCGCCTCGGCCGGCCGGTGTAACTTGTATTCGCAATACGCCAGCGTGTCGATGTAACTGGCCTCGTTGGGCATGGCGGCGACGGCCCGCCGCGCCAGCGTGTCCGCCTCCTCGAGCCGCTGACCGCTTTGCGCACAAAACCACGCCAGGTTGTTCATGTACATCGCGCACCCCGGATCGGCATCGACGGCCGACCGCATCTTCACGTACAGGCGATTGAACATCGCCTGTGCCTCGGCCGGGCGTCCTGCCGCCGTCAGTTGCTGCACCGCGTCCTGCACGATGTCCGTCGAATTTGGATTCGCCTTGACCAGCGCGTCCAGGTTCTCGGCGACTTTTTTTGCATTATTCTCGCCCCGCGCCGCCTTCAGCGCCCACCAGCGCTGGTCAATCAATATGTTATCCATGGGCTCCGGCGTCATAGTCAGGCTGCCGGCCGCGTTGGGCGTCTCCAGCGCCTGCCGAGCCTGCGGCGAAAGCAGATCCAGGCCCGTCTGTCCCTCGTCGGCGGCCTGTTTGTCGTCGCCGTCGCGGGCAAGAATCGCCGCCAGGGCAAAATGGGCATCGCTCAGATCGTCGCCGTTGGGCCCGTTGCCTCCGGCCAGGGTGTTCTCGATCGCCATCCACTGCTGCGTCGCCAGATCGTCCCAGCCGTAGTCGGTCAACATGACGGCCGTATCCTCCGCGACATCCAGATCACCCGCCGCCGCCGCCAGGGCCTTTGTTCGCAATGCCGACGCCTGTTCGGGCTGCATCATCCTCTGGGCAATTCGCGAGCGGCAATACAAAAACAGCGGCTCGTTGAGCTTGTCACCGGCCAGCGCGCAGTCGTCGGCGTATCCCGTCAGCGGGCCGTAATCCGCGTGCAGTGCGAACAAGCGAAACAGCAGATCCTCATAGTGAGAGTTCCTCGGCGGGACGACTTTGAACTGGTGAAGCTGCACCCGCAACACGTCGGCGGCCTGATCGTAGTGGTGCAGGGCGACGTCCGCCACATACAGCGGTCCCAACGGCCCCAGCATCGGGCTATCGGGGTCATCGGCGGCGGCTTGCGGCGACCGCTTCAACTGATCGAACGACCGCTGGTAATAGTCCAGCCCCTTGTTCGGATCGAAATCAAACCACGCCCATCCCGCCAGTGCCAACAACGGCGGGCTGTCGGCCGATGCCGGCACGCTCCGCGCCGCCACCTTTTGTGCGGGCTCTTCCCTGGCTTCAATCTCCGCCACGATCGCCCAGCGAACCTCATCGCTCGGCTCGTTGGCGATGATCCGGAAAAGCACTCTGAATCCCCCATCCGGCATGTTGCCCAGTTGATCGACCACAGCGCAACGCTTATCGACGCTCTGCGAGCCGTAATCGGCCATAAGCTGTTTGACGGCCGGCGGATCGTCGGCGGTATACCACGGAAGCTGCAAAATGACCGCCGCCGCCCCTTGCGCGATGGCCGGATCGTCGCCGGCCTGCGCCGCCTTGAGGTCCGCACGCGCCGGCTCGCCGATTTGTATGAGCGATGCCTGGGCCTGATCTCGCTCGGTGGGATCGGGCGAACCGAGCAACTGGATCAACTGCTTGATCCGCTCATTGGCAGCCGGCGCCGTCGCCGGCCCCGCCGCCAGCGACAATGACGACGCCATCGCGACCGCGATCGCCATCGACAACAGGAGAGCGCACCCGGCGCTGGCCATCCGATTACGCATAATTGCACCGACGGCATTATAGGGGGCGAGATCGACTTGGACACCGGGGCATTGGGCGAGGGCGACGGTCAATGTCCCGCCTGAGCCGCCGCCGCGCGGAAACGGTCGAGTTGTTCGATAAGGGAAAAGCGATTGTGATCGATCGACAGGGCGATCGTTTCCAGCCGCACCGCTTCCAGCGGCCGGCCGAGACGGTATTCGCATTCGGCCAGCGTGTCGATGTCATTTGCATCCGTCGGCTGCAAAGCCACGGCGCGTCGCGCAGCGGCGTCGGCCTCCTGCAAATGCTGACCACACATGGCGCAATACCAAGCGAGGACGTTCCACGACCAAGGATCCCAGGGCGTGCTGTCAACATCCGCGCGTCTCTCACGGTAAGCTCGGTCGAACATCGGCTGGGCTTCGGCGTTGCGACCACAAGCCGCGAGGACTGGCACGATCTCAAGTACTGCGTCGGAGTTGTCCGGATTGAGTGCGACCAGCGCGTCGAGTTCCCGTGTTATGCCTGCGGCATCGTGCTTGTCCTTCGCGACCTCGAGCATCGACAGGTGCCAATCGACCTCCGCGGCGGTGCTGTCCTCATTGTGCGCGTTGCCAAATTCAGGATCGATGTAGTCAAGGGAATTCACGGTGCCGGCTGCAAAGGACCTTACGACAGTTCCTTGCGCATCGGCCGCGAGACTATAGTCGCCGCGGCGCGCATATATACGACCGATGCGCAGCCATGCTTCAGCCGCGAGTCTGTCTCCAGCGATTGGAGGCATGGAGAGGAAGGCGTTCAATTGCGGGAGAGCCAAATCGTCCCAGCCCCGATCGGCCAGCGCGATCCCGGTGTCATATGCCAGCCAGGCGGAGGCTCCGGCGGCGTTCATCGCCCGCAATCGCAACGAGTCGGCATTCTCTGGGAGCATCATCTTTAGCGCGATCCGAGACTGACAATACAGCAGCAGCGGCGAGTTGGCCGCGTCGCCAGCCATTGCGAGATCGTCGGCGTACCCCTTGAACGGCCCGCTTTGGGCGTGGAGTGCGAATAATTTGAACAACAGGCTGGATTTGCCGGGGTGTTGATGAATCTCCGCGCGCGTGAGATCGGCAGCCTGCTCGTCGCGGTGCAGCAACATATCGTTGCGGTCGAGCATCAAGAAGAGGAACGAAAGCTCGCCTGGATCGAAATTTCCTGGCGCGGCCTTCCATAAATCAAATGCTCGTTGCAAGTAATCGGTCGCTTTGACGGTGTCGAGAGCTTTCCAACCCCAACCCGCGAGGATCAGAAGCGGCGGGCTGTCCGATGAGACCGCCACACTCCGAGCGGCCGCCCATCGCGCCGGCACACTCTGCGATGCAATACCGTTGACCATTTGCCATCGCACAATGTCGCTGGGCTCCTGGGCGACGATCCGTGCCATGACTTTCCAGCCGGTGTCCGGAATACTGCCCAACTGTCCAGCGACGGTGCATCGCTCAGCGACATCCCTGGCGCCGTAACCATCAAGAATCCGCCGAATTTCCGGCGGATCGTCTGCGGTATACCACGGAAGTTGTAAAATGATGGCCGCCGCCGCCTGGGCGATCGCTGGATCGTCCCCGTTCTGTGCCGCAATCAGTGCTGCTCGCGACGGCTCGCCGATTTGGACCAGCGTTGCCTGAGCCTCATCGCGCTCCGTCGGATCGGGGGAGCCGAGCAGTTGGATCAACTGGCCGATGCGATTGTCGCCCGACGGAGCTGTCGCCGGACCGGCCGCGTGCAACGCGCTCGCGCCCGGCAGAATCGCCAAATACGCCAAAATCACCGCAATTCTGTGATCGAACCTCGAAAGCTGCGACATAGGTCACCATCTACTCACTGCATCGCCTGGCCGGCCGCCGCCGCGGCGCGGAAACGGTCGAGTTGCTGGATATACGCGAAGTTGTTGCGGTCGATCGATAATGCAATGGTCTCCAGCCGCACCGCTTCCTGCGCCCTCCCCAGGCGGTATTCGCAGAACGCCAAAGTGTCGATGCAGGCGGCACTGCCGGGCAACGCGCCAACGGCCTGGCGGGCAAAGTCGTCGGCCTCGTCCAGATGCCGGCCGCATTGCGCGCAATACCATGCAAGGTCATCTTTCTGCCACGGATCGTCGGGCTTCCCGGCGACCTGCGATCGTTGCCAGTTGTAGAACCGATCGAAGAATTTCGTCGCCTCGCCCTCGCGCCCGCGGGCCGTCAGCATCGGCACCAGATCCTCGGCCATGGCCTGGGTCAAATCCGCCGAATCCGGCGAGACCCTGGCCAGAGCGTCGAGTTCCGTATTCAACGTCGCGGCGTCGTTCGCCTGCTGGGCGGACTTGAGCCTCGACCAGTGCAAAGGCGGCATGAACATGTCCGTGGTCATTGGCACCCAGTTGCCGGCTTCGTTCTGGATGCCTAATTGCTGCCCCGGCGCAGCCGCAATCGAATCAACCAGCGTCTGTATCGCATCGGCGCCCTGGCGATACTCGCCCTGCTGCACAAGTGTGGAATAGAGATTCCGCGCGGCATAGACGCGGCCGAGAGCATTCTGAACGGGCTCCGTGGCGAGGTATGCACGATATTCCGCAACGGCCAGGTCGCTCCAGCCGCGGTTTCCCAGGGCATAGGCTGTGCCCTCCAGGGTCGACAGGAAGCCGTTGGGCGCTTCCAGAGCCTTGCTTTGCAGGGCCGCGGCCTCGTCGGGCATCATCATGTGGCTGGCGATGCGCGACCGGCAGAAGAGGATCAGCGGCGAATCAATCTGGCCGCCGGCCAGCGCGCAATCGTCGGCATATCCCTTGAGCGGTCCGAAGTCCGCGTGTAACGCGAAAAGCTGGAACATCAGATCGTTCTGGTTGGCGTCTTGCCGAAGCTGCAAGCGCAGGACATCGGCGGCCTGATCGTAATGCCAGGCGTTCCAGTCCTTCAGGTACAGCGGCTCGAAGAGCAGGCGTCGTTCTTCCAGCGTGGGAACGTGCGGCGACATCTTCCATTGGTCCAGCGCCGCCTGCCAATAACCGCTCGCCTTCTGCCCGTCGCTCTTATCCCAGGCCCAACCAGCCAGAGCCAGCAGCGGCGCGCTGTCTGGCAGAGCCGGCACACTCCGAACGCCAACCCGGCGGGCCGTCGAGTCCTCCGATTCCAACTGGCCCACCATCGCCCATCGGACCTGATCGCTGGGCTCAATGGCGATGATCCGACAAATCACGTTTGGCCCCACATCCCCGGCGTTGCCCAGGGCCGTGGCCACCCCGCAGCGATCGGCGACGCTCTTTGTGTTGTAGCCGGCGAGAATCTGACGAATGTTGGGCGGATCGTCCTGAGAATACCAGGGAAGCTGAAGCACAACGGCGGCCGCCCCTTGCGCGATCGCGGGATCGTCGCCTTTCTGTGCTGCAATCAATGCCGCTCGAGCCGGCTCACCAATCTGCACGAGCGATGCCTGCGCCTCATCGCGCTCCGTCGGATCGGGCGAGCCGAGTTGCTGGATCAACTGGCCGATGCGATCGTCGGCCGACGGCGCCGTGGCCGGGCCGGCCGCATCACACGTGACGGCCACCAGAATCGCCGTCCATGCCCAGATCATTGCAAATCCGCGATCGGTCTTGGCACGATGCGGCATAAATCATCCCCTGTTCAATGTGTCCCCAGCCCGGCCGCCGCGGCGCGGAAACGGTCGAGCTGCTGGATTTCGACGAAGTTCCTCTGGTCCAGCGACAATGCGATCGATTCCAGCCGCACCGCTTCCTGCGGTCGGCCGAGTCGGTATTCGCAATAGGCCAGCGTGTCGATGCAGGCGGCATTTCGCGGCGGGAGGGAGACCGCCTGGCGGGCCAGCTCGTCGGCTTCGTCGAGGCGCTGGCCGCATTGGGCACAGTACCAGGCCAGATTGTTTTTGGGCCACGGATCGCGCGGATTGGCATCGACCTGGCCCCGCAGAGCGGTGTAGTACCGATCAAAGAACTTCGCCGCCTCGGCGTCGCGCCCGCGCGCCGTCAAGAGCGGCACGATATCCTGTGCGATCTCCACGCTGTCGGGATTCAATTTGACCAGCGCGTCCAGTTCGGCGTCGATGGCTGCCTTGTCGTTCTTCTGCTGGGCCGCCTTAAGCCTCGCCTGGTGCAGGATCGCCGGCAGCGTATTCTCGGTTGCCACCACGCTTTTGCCATGCGGGTCGGTAACGTGAAGTTGAATGCCCACTTGCGTCGCAAGCAGATCCTGGGCGGTCTGTTCATCGTCGGCGGCCTGCTGATATTCGCCGGCCAGCGTGTGAATCGAGCGCAGCCGAAACCACCCGTTGATTTGCATCAGAACGCTGGGTGCCGGCTGCATGGCAAGAAGTGCCTTGAGTTGCGGCTCGGCAAAGTCGTTCCACCCGTGAACGGCCAGGGTGATGCCGGTATTCAGCGCGACATCCGCAGAAACGTTCGCCGCCGCCAGAGCACGCCGTCGCAACGCGTCCGCCTCCTGCGGCATCATCATTCGCATCGACAATCGCGAGCGGCAATACAGCAGCAGCGGCGAATCAAGCTCGTCGTGGGCCAGAAGAAGATCGTCGGCAAACCCCTTCAGCGGCCCATAATCCGCGTGCAGCGCCAGGAGCTTGAACAATAACTCGGGCTGTTTCGCATCCTGCCGCAGTTGCACGCGCAGCACGTCCGCACCCGTGTTGTAGTGCCTGAAATTCATGCACACGTTGTACAGCGGATCAAAAAGCAGATTGCGTTCATCGGCCGTCGAATTGTGCGGCGACAGCCTCCATTGTTCCACCGCCTTGAGGAAATACTCGGCGCCCTTTTGTGTGTCGAAATCCACCCACGCCCAACCGGCCAGGGCCAAGAGCGCCGGGCTGTCCTCCTGAACGCGCACGGCCTGGGCGGCGATCTTGCGCGCCGCCGAGGTATCCAATTCCAACTGGCCCACCATGGGCCAGCGGACAAGATCGCTGGGCTCATCGACGATGATGCGGAGAATCACTTTCGGCCCGCTGTCGGCAAGCTTGCCCAGCGCCGCCACCGCCGCCAGCCGCTGCCCAACACTCATGCTTCCATAACCGCTGAGAATCCGACGAACCTCCGGCGGATCGTCCGGGGTATACCAGGGAAGCTGAAGTATGACGGCCGTCGCGCCTTGCGCGATCGCCGGGTCGTCGCCGCTCTGAGCCGCCTTCAAGGCCGCCCGCGCCGGCTCGCCGATCTCCACCAGCGATGTCTGCGCCGCCTCGCGCTCGGTCGGATCGGGCGAGCCCAGCAGTTGGATCAATGGCGCGATGTGATCGTCCGCCGGCGCCGCCACCGGCCCGGCTGCCAGCGCCGCCGCCGGCACGATCGCCAGCACCGCCAGCGTCCAAGCAACTCCGCGTCCCGGCCAACCAAATTTTCGCATGAGGCCACCGCCGTTTATTATACGGACAACGCTCCATTTGGTTACACCCCGGCCGCGATGAAGGTGGTCAACTTTTTTGCCGCCGCGGCGTGATATCCGGGCCACAATCTGCGATAATGGGCGCAATGACTGAATCCCAAAAAACACCGCGGGCCGATGGCCCGGGCGCCAAGCCCGCCGCGCCTGCGGGTCCAAAAGCTGACGAACCACAAGTGCTTGCAAAACAAGAAGTTGCGCCGGCATCGGATTATGATGAAGCCGATTTCCAGGTCTTGGAAGGCATTGACCACGTTCGCAAACGCCCCAGCATGTACATCGGGGACACCACGCCCCGGGGTTTGCACCATCTGGTCTTTGAAATCGTCGACAATTCCATCGACGAAGCCATGGCCGGGTATTGCCATTCCATTCTTGTGCGGATCAATAAGGACGGCAGCGCAACGATCATCGACGACGGGCGCGGAATCCCCGTCGGCATGCACCCCACCGAGAACAAGCCCACCGTCGAAGTTGCCTTCGCCGAACTCCATAGCGGCACGAAATTCGAGCACAACGCCAACAGCGTCTACAAAGTCAGCGGCGGTCTCCACGGCGTCGGCGCCAGCGTCGTCAACGCCCTGAGCGAATGGCTCGAAGTCGAAGTCTCCCGCGGCGGTGAAATCCACCAGATGGAATTTGAACGCGGCCGCAAGAGCAGCGATCTCAAGGTCATCGGCAAGAGCAACAAGAGCGGCACGAAAGTCACCTTCAAGCCGGACATCCAGATCTTCCCCGACATCGAGTTCCGCTACGAAGTTCTCCAGAAGCGCCTGCGCGAACTGGCCTATTTGAACGAAGGCCTGCAGATCGTCATTCAGGATGACCGCAGCACCAAGCACGAGGAGTTCAAATATGAAAAAGGCCTGATCGAATACGTCCGCTACATGAACGATGCCAAGACCACGCTCACCGATATCATCTATTTCAAGAAGGAAGACCCGGCCACGCGGCTTGTCGCCGAAGTCGCCCTGCAATACAACGACGGCTACAACGAAACCATCGAGAGTTTCGCCAACAACATCAATACGCACGAAGGCGGCACGCACATCAGCGGGTTCAAGACCGCTCTGACCGGCTCGATCAACCGCTACGCCGAATCGGCCAACCTGATGAAGAAAGACTCGCGCCCCAGCGGCGAGGATGTGCGCGAAGGCCTTATCGCCGTCGTCAGCGTCAAGGTTCCCGAACCCCAGTTTGAAGGCCAGACCAAAACCCGCCTGGGCAATAGCGAAGTCGAGGGGTTCGTCAGCACGGCCGTCAACGAGGCGCTGGGCCGTCGGTTTGAAGAATTTCCCAAGGAAGCGCGGGCGATCGTCGAGAAGGGAATGCTGGCCGCCGAAGCCCGCGAGGCGGCCCGCAAGGCCCGCGAACTCACCCGCCGCAAGAGCAGCCTGGAAGGCAACAGCCTTCCCGGAAAACTTTCCGACTGCCGCAGCCGGAGCAACGAGGACACGGAGATCTTCCTCGTCGAAGGCGATTCGGCCGGCGGCAGCGCCAAACAGGGCCGCGACAGCAATATCCAGGCGATCCTCGCCCTCCGCGGCAAGCTGCTGAACGTCGAAAAGGCCAACCTCGTCAAGATGCTCGGCCACGAGGAAATCCGCACCATCATCAGCGCCCTGGGCTGCGGCATCCGCGAGGATTTCGACCTGGCCAAGCGCCGCTACGGCCGGGTGGTCATCATGACCGACGCCGATGTCGATGGTTCGCACATCCGCACGCTGCTGCTGACGTTTTTCTTCCGCCACATGCAGGATTTGATCAAGGCCGGCCGGGTGTATGTCGCCCAGCCGCCGCTGTATCTGGTCAAGCGTCGCAAGGCGGTTGAATATGTCCTGAACGAACGGGCGATGCGGCAGATTTACATCGACCTGGGTCTGGATGGCACGCAACTGATCATCCGCGACGACCAGGGCCTGCCACAGCGAACACTGGCCGGCGAGGAATTGTTGCGCGTCGTCGATCTGCTCGGCCGCATCGAGGAAATCGTGCACGTCATCCAGCGCCGCGGGATCGACTTTGCCGAGTTTCTGGCCCGTCGCGACGCCACCGGCCGTGTGCCGGCCTATCGCGTGGTCATCGACGGCCAGGACGCCTATTTCTTCACCGCCGACGAGCGCGATGCGTTTCTGGTGGAGAAGAAGCTGGCCATCGCCGCCCTGGACGGCGCTCCGGATGCCGCCGCCAACGGCGCCGCCCAGCACCTGGAAAAGAGCCACGAACTGCACGAGGTGAAGGACCTGGAACGCTACATGGCCAATCTCGGCCAGTTCGGCCTGACGATGGAGGATTATTTCCTCACGCAGGAGGAATCCGTCAGCGGCGAGAAGCTGGCCACGAAATACGCCCTGGTCAACGACGGCAAGACCACGAACGTGGCCGGCGTTGCCCAGATCGTCCCGTCGATCCAGAAGATCGGCAAGCAGGGCATCGAGGTCTCCCGCTTCAAGGGCCTTGGCGAAATGGACGCCGAGCAACTGTGGGAAACCACAATGGACCCGGCGAGGCGCACGCTCCTGCGCATCAACCTCCAGGAAGCCGGCGAAGCCGAACGCCTCTTCAGTGTCCTCATGGGCGAAGACGTCGAACGCCGCCGGCAGTTCATCGAGGACCACGCGCTGGATGTGAAGAATCTGGATGTGTGAGCGAGGCGAACCCGTTGGCGAACACTTCAGACGGCAGAGAGTGATCGTCTTCTGGAGGATGACCTTGGGGCTTCACCTGTGAGGATCAGATGGCGCTAGATATCTATGTTGGTACACTCACGCGCTACTATCGGCAAGAATGGGAGAACAAAGGCCAGCGCCTGGCACGAGAACAGGGCTGGGAACATAGTATTATTCGCCCCGGCGGCGATGTCGAACCGCCGCAGCCCGCTGTTGCCATTCGCAAGGCGGTCGCCGGGTGGCGTGTTTTCATGACCAAATCGCTGGCTCCGCACGGGATACCGCCCATCACTTGGGATGAGGGAGACGAAAAGCCATATTTCACGGAACGGCCGACGTGGCCCGGCTATTGCGCATTGCTGGTCTGGGCGGCGCACTCGGAACATCCCGATTTGCCTGCGCCACATAAGGTGCCCGAATCCTGGGTCGAGGATGTCGCATTCCAAAGGTCGACGAGCACAGAGTTCAAGACCCGCTTCCGAACAATTCTCCAGCCGTCAGTTTGGGTTCCCGGTGAATTCCCGTTCGTTTTTGGATTTCCAACGCTTGCATCTGACAAAGAGAGTTGTGTTGGCAGCGTCTTCACGCTGAAAACGCAGTTGGATGACTTACATGCTCGGACCTTCCGGCAGCAGGAGATCCTCGTCGCGGCTGCACAAACGCCGCCCGCAGAAGCTTCCGAATTGGCCGTGAACGCCCAGTCTGTTCTTACGATATTTCGCGATCTTGCAAACAAAGCGTGTGAGCATCGGCTACCGTTGCTATTGGATTTCTAACCCCGTATTTCACGGGTCGGAAAGGAGGTCACAAGCCATTTTCCCAGAATGCGGCCATAAGGCTGCAACAGTAGAATTGCTTATGACCACTTTTCGACTCCGCGACGCAGCGGAAAGACGATCTCACCCAAAGGCGCGAAGGTCGCAAAGGAATTGCGCGGCTACGAATCGGCTGTCAATAGCATTTGCGCGTCCGATCGCAGCACGGGCAGCTTATTCTCTACGATGTCCCACGTAATTTCGTGCCTGACCACGCCGTAACCATGAATCAACTGATTACGGAAGGCGATGATGCGGCGCCATTCCGTGATCCGGTGTGCCGTGTCAGGATCGCTCTTCTCCATCTGGCTAATCGCCTCTCCGATGACCGCGAAATTCCATTGCACGGCATCGCGCAATTTGCCGTCGGCAAGATAATCGTCGCGGGTCTTGCCGTACGTGTAATCCACGATCCGGCCGGCGGCGTCGAGGATGTCGTGCAGGAATTTGCTGGTTTCAGGCCGCATACAACGTGACCCGGTATTGGTTGGCGACTTGCAGAAAATAAGGGTTGCGAATGTCCCGGCTGCTGACCAGGTCCACTGGCCGACCCAGCAATCGTTCCAGGTCTTCCGACAGGCCGAAAAAGCGATCGGCCAGGCGGCTCGGGTCGGAGTCAAACTCAAAAAAGAAGTCGATGTCGCTCTGGGCCGGGTCAAAATCCCCTCGCGCCGCGGAGCCGAAAAGTTCAAGTCTGCTCACCCCGTATTTTCGACACAATCCGGCAATCTGCTCGCGATGTTGTTCCAGAAGCGGGATCATCAAGGCCATTATACCCGAATCGGCCCGCTTTGCGCGCCGAATATGTCAAATCGCCGCCGTGAAAAAGAGGTCATAAGCCATTTTATCGGAACGCGGCCATAAGCCTGCAATAGTAGAATGGCTTATGACCCCTTTTCGACTCGCCCCTCGCAGAATTGTGCAAGCACTTTCGAGAATCATCATACCCCACCGGGCAATCCTCTGTGTAGAATTGTGCGAAAATGCGAGAAGTGGCGCGAGCCGCAGCGGGCGGCTTGGACACCGGTGCGAGCGGCGGTTCGCCAGCCGACAATGCAAAAGGAGAATGCAAATGGAAATCAAACGAAACGGTTCTCAGCCGTCGGGCAAAGGTCCGGCGGATTGGTTCACCGGCGCGGTACGCCTCGACTCGATGTTCGATCGAACTGAGCCGGCCCGGGTCAGCGGCGCCATCGTCACCTTCGAGCCGGGCGCCCGCACCGCGTGGCACACGCATCCGCTCGGTCAGACGCTGATCGTGACGGCCGGCTGCGGCTGGGCTCAGCGCGATGGGGGGCCGGTTGAGGAAATCCGCCCCGGCGACGTGATCTGGTTTTCGCCCGGCGAAAAGCACTGGCACGGGGCGGCCGCCACAACCGCGATGACGCACATCGCCATCCAGGAGAAGCTCAACGGCAAGGCCGTGGACTGGATGGAGAAGGTCACCGACGAACAATACAATGGGCGAAAGGCAAACCAATAAGGAGTATCACGCTATGTACAAGACAAAAGCTTATTCGGCCGCCGGCGCGACATCGCCGCTGGCCTCGGCTACCATTCCGCGGCGCGATCCCACCGAGCGCGACGTGCAGATCGACATCCTCTTCTGCGGCGTCTGTCACTCGGACCTGCACACCGTCCGCAACGAGTGGAGCGGCATCATGCCGACCACCTACCCCTGCGTGCCCGGCCACGAGATTGTCGGCCGCGTGACCAAAGTCGGCGCCGCGGTCAAGAAGCACAAGCGGGGCGACGTGGTCGGCGTCGGCTGCCTGGTCGCCTCGGATGGCACCTGCCTTCATTGCCGGGCCGGATTCGAGCAGTTTTGCCCCAGCGCCGTTTTCACCTACAACTCGGCCGATCCGCATAAGACCGCGCCGGTCACGTACGGCGGCTATTCCGACAGCATCGTCGTGGATGAGAACTTCGTCCTGCGAATCCCGCCGAACCTCAACCTCGCCGCGGCGGCGCCGCTGCTGTGCGCCGGGATCACGACGTATTCGCCTCTGCGTCGCGCCGGCGTCGCCAGGGGCAAGAAGGTCGGCGTCGTCGGTCTGGGCGGGCTGGGCCACATGGGGGTAAAGCTGGCCCACGCCATGGGCGCCCATGTCGTCGTATTCACCACCTCACCGGGCAAAAAAGAGGATGCCCTGCGCCTGGGCGCCGACGAAGTGGTCATCTCGCGCAACGCCGATGAGATGAAGAAACACGCAAACAGCTTCGACTTCATCCTTGATGCCGTCGCCGCCGAACACGACCTCAACGCCTACATCCAGCTCCTGGGCCGTGGCGGCAACATCACGCTGGTGGGCGCTCCGCCCAAGCCGCTGCCCGTGAATGTGTTCGGCCTGTTGTTCGGCAACCACACGCTTTCCGGCTCGCTCATCGGCGGCATCGCCCAGACGCAGGAAATGCTCGACTTCTGCGGCCAACACAACATCACCTCCGACGTCGAAGTGATCCCGATCCAGAAGATCAATGAAGCCTACGAGCGGCTGCTCAGGTCCGACGTGAAATACCGCTTCACCATCGACATGGCATCGCTCAAGGCTGAATAGTCTTTCCCACAACTGGAGCCCAAGGTGAAAACACGCAAACTTGGAAATAGCGGTCTGGAAGTTTCAGCCCTGGGCCTGGGCTGCATGGGAATGAGTTTTTCCTACGGCCCGCCCAAGGACAAGCAGGAGATGACCTCGCTTCTGTGCGCCGCCGTCGAACGCGGCATCACGTTCTTCGACACCGCCGAAGTCTACGGGCCGTTCACCAACGAAGAACTCGTCGGCCAGGCCCTCGCCCCGTTCCGCAAGAAGGTGGTGATCGCCACCAAGTTCGGATTCGACCTCAGCGGCAGCGATACTCGGCCGGGAGCGGCGGGTCTGAACAGCCGGCCCGAGCACATCAAGCAGGCGGTGGAAGGCTCGCTCAAGCGGCTGAAGACCGATTTCATTGACCTGCTCTATCAGCACCGGGTTGACACCAGCGTGCCCATCGAAGACGTGGCGGGGGCGGTGAAGGAACTGATCCGCCAGGGCAAGGTCAAGCACTTTGGCCTGTCCGAGGCGGGCGTGCAGACGATCCGCCGCGCCCACGCCGTCCAGCCGCTCACCGCGCTGCAAAGCGAATATTCGCTCTGGTGGCGAAAGCCCGAGGCCGAGGTGATTCCGACCCTCGAGGAACTCGGCATCGGCCTTGTCCCGTACAGCCCGCTGGGCAAGGGTTTTCTGACCGGCAAGATCGACCAAACCTCAACTTTCGACAAGACCGATTTCCGCAGCACGCTGCCCCGCTTCACACCCGAAGCGCTGAAGTCGAATCAGGCCCTGATCGATCTTCTGGGCAAGATCGCCCGGCAGAAGAAGGCGACGCCCGCGCAAATCGCCCTCGCCTGGCTTCTGGCCCAAAAGCCCTGGATTGTTCCCATCCCCGGCACCACCAAGCTGCATCGCCTTGACGAAAACATCGGCGCGGTCGCTGTTGAACTCACGGGCGATGATCTCCGTGAAATTGACAGCGCCGCATCCAAAATTACTGTTCAAGGGGATCGCTACCCCGAAAAACTGGAGCAACTCACCGGCCGCTGATTGCATGGATACGGACGCAGCCGGATTTCAATCTTCCGCGCAACGCCAGAAATGCGCCTCGTGCCCGCGTGTCAGTGCATCCCCCGCTCAGCCAGCCATTTTTCGGCGTCCAGTGCCGCCTTGCAGCCCATGGCGGCGGCGGTGATGGCCTGTTTGTACATCGGATCGGCCACGTCGCCGGCCGCGAAGACGCCGTCCACGCTGGTCGTCGTGCGCGAGCCGTCGCGGAGTTTGATGAAGCCCTTGGCGTCCAGGTCGAGCTGGTTGCCCAGGAACGCCGTGTTGGGAGTGTGGCCGATGGCGACAAACATGCCCGGGGCCTCGATCGTCTTGGTCTGGCCGGTGGCCAGGTTCTTGACGCGAACGCCGGTCATGCCGGTTTCGTTGCAGCCGAGGACTTCGTCGATGACCGAATTCCACTCCGGCCGGACCTTCGGGTTTTCAAGCAAGCGCTGGGCCATGATGGGGCTGGCGCGGAGGGCGTCGCGGCGGTGGACCAGGTGGATGGTGCTGGCGAATTTGGAGAGGAACAGACCTTCCTCCGCGGCCGAATCGCCGCCGCCGACGACGATCAGCGGCATGTTGCGAAACCGCGGCAGGGCGCCTTCGCAGACAGCACAGGCCGAGACACCCTGGTTCTTGTATTTCTCCTCGGATTCCAGGCCGAGGTAATTGGCGCTGGCGCCGGTGGCGATGACGATGGTGTGTGCGTGGATCACCTGACCGGCCGCATCGATCGCGATCTTGGGACTCTGGTTCAACTCGACCTTGACGATATCCTCGGTCACAATCTGCGCCCCGAATCGCACCGCCTGATCGCGCATAAGTTCCATCAAGACCGGCCCCATCACGCCGTTGGGGAAGCCCGGATAGTTTTCCACATCGGTGGTCAGGTTGAGCTGCCCCATGGGAAGCGTGCCGCGCATGCGGTTCTCTTCGCTGATGGCGCCTTCGTAGATGAGCGGCTGAAGGTTCGCCCGCGCCGCGTAAATCGCGCACGTCCAACCCGCCGGGCCCGAACCGATGATGAGAATCTTGTGCGTCATGGTCTTGCGATCCGTCATACAGGGAATTGTAGCGCGGAGGTCAAATCGAGGGGGTTCGGTCCGGGTTATTGGGGCTGTGGGTGTCGATGGCCGCGCACACCGCGTCGGTGACGGCCGACATGCTCGCCTTGCCGCCCAGGTCGGCGGTGTGGTTTTTCGGATCGGCCACCACCGCCGCGCAGGCGGCATGGATGGCCGACGCCGCGGCCGGTTGTTTGAGGAACTCCAGCATCATCGCCACCGACAGGAAGGTGGCGATCGGGTTGGCCATGTTCTTGCCGGCGATGTCCGGTGCGCTGCCGTGGACGGGCTCGAACATGCTGGCGGCCTGGCGGGTGGGATTGAGGTTGGCGCTGGCCGCCATTCCCATTCCGCCCTGAATCGCCGCGCCCAGGTCGGTGATGATGTCCCCGAACATGTTGGTGGTGACGATCACATCATAGGTCTTGGGCCGGGTGACCATGTACATGGTGCAGGCATCGACGTGGTGGTAATCGGTGGCGATTTCGGGAAACGAGGCCTTGACCTCCTCGAAGGTGCGCTGCCAGAGATTGTGCGCGAAGCGCAGCACGTTGGTCTTGGCGACCAGCGTCACTTTCTTGCGCTTGAACTGCCGCGCGTATTCGAACGCGTAGCGCACGCACCGCTCGACCCCCCGCCGCGTCGTCACCTCGATCTGGTTGGCCACCTCGTACGGCGTGTTCTTGTACAAAAACCCGCCGTTCTGGCAATACAGACCCTCGGTGTTCTCGCGCACGATGACCATGTCGATATCGGCCGGCGCGGCGTTCTTCAGCGGCGTGGGAACTCCCGGCAGCAATCGCGTGGGGCGCAGATTGATGTATTGGTCCAGCTCGAAGCGCATCTTGAGCAGGATTTCCGTTTCGAGAATCCCCTGCGGAATCTTCGCCGATCCGCGCGGATCGACGCCGACGGCCCCGAACAGGATGGCGTCGTGGGCGGCCAGTTCCTTCAGCGCCGAATCCGGCAGCGTCTGTCCGCTGGCCAGATAGTGCTCGCCGCCGAACGGATAGTCCGTCGTCGTGTAGGAAAACCCAAACCGCCGGGCCACAACCTGCAAGACCTTCAACCCGGCCGGCACCACTTCCTTACCAATTCCGTCCCCCGGCATGACCGCAATTCGCATAGTGCTCCTGAAAAAACGCGACCCCCGCCACGATACCCGCTGGGCCGGGGAAATAAAGTGGCGGCGGCGATGCCGGCGGCCGGCGCGACTCAATCGGCGGCCCTCTCTTTCCCCCTCGCCCTGTACCCAGGGAGAGGGTTGGGGTGAGGGTTCTTTTGTTTCGGCGCGGTCACGAAATTCCCCCTCACTCTATCCCTCTCCCCGCGTACAGGGAGAGGGGACAAAAGGCAAGCCGCCGATTATGTCACGCACGCGGCGGTGCGGGATCGATGTCCCTGCCTGTTAATCGTCCAGGATCGGGATGTTCGATTCCATCCAATCGCCCTGAATCCGCGAATCGGAAAAGAGCGAGGGGATTGATGTGCCTGCCGGCGGCAGACTCACGGCCGTGTGTGCCGGTCTCCTGCCGGTTGCGGATATCGGCACGGCCGCACCAGCCGGCGTTACAGGGATCATCGCGCCCGACGCCTCGCCCGCGGCCGGCTGCACGGCCGCGCTATCGCCGCTGGAAGTCAGGCTTCCGCCCAGATCATTGACGATCGCCGCGATGTCGGTGATGTTCACCATCCCCTGATTGAGCACATCCCCGCCGTAATATCCCGGCGACTGTCCGAGGTTGTTGATCGCCCGAGCCACGTCCGTGATGTCCACGTACCCATCGAGATTCGTATCCCCGACCGGCACATATTTCACCTCGACATCCCCGGCCGGGACGCTTAGCGGATCTTCGTTCCAATCCCCATACCCCACCGCCCGACTGGCCTGCGAATCCGGCCCGGTGACCAGTGAACTGAAAATGCTCGCCCCCACCCCGGCGTTCTGTACCCAGGTCGTCACCTGCGACACCGGCACGTTGTTCTCATTTGCCAGCAACGTGTTGTTGCCAATATCCAGTGTCCCGACCGCAGAGAGGTTATTAACCGCCAAAACCGTCTGATCCGCCTGCGAATCGGATTGTGCCAGCGCCAAACTCGCCCCGGCCGCTATCGAGATAGTGCCGAGCGTGTAATTCACCGTCCCCGCACCCGGCGTGCCGGCCGGAATGGTAAACGACCCGCCCTTGATGGCTATCGTGTCACTCGCGCCGGCCGGATCGCCAACGATTTCCAACGTATTCTGCCCCGCCCCGCCGGTGAGGGAAATCCCCCCGGCGGGCAGGGGATCGCCGTTGGAATAGTCAATAACAACCAGATCGCCGCCGGCCGGCCCGGCATAGGTGATGCCGCACACATCGCAACACGGCAAGGACTGATTGGGCGTGCCGGAGCCTGTCGAGTTGTTCCAGGCATCCACATGCTGGCCGTCCGCTGCGAGCTTGACGTAAGTGGCGATCGCGGCCAGCGCCAGTGGCGCGGGGCTGACAACCTGTGTCAAAGCGGTGCTAGTGCTACCGGTGTAGCTGCTATCGCCGCTGTAAACGGCCACAACCGAATGGCTGCCGGCGGTGAGCGTTGAAGTGGTGTAGGCAGCCGTGTTGCCGCTGAGGCCCACCGGGTTCCCCGCATTGTTGCCATCGATCTTGAACTGCACCGTACCGGTCTCGCCGCTTCCACTGGCCGGCGTCACTGTCGCCGTGAATATGACGCTCTGGCCATATACTGGCGAGTCATTGTTTGACGTAACGACCGTATTGGTTCCCATCGCGGTCTTCTGCGTATAGATCGGCGAAGTGCTGGCTGCAAAGGTGGCGTCGCCGCTGTAGATGGCCACGATGGAATGGCTGCCGACACTCAGCGACGACGTGTTGTAGGTGGCGGTGTTGCCACTGAGTGTCATCGGACTGCCGACGCCGCTGCCGTCGATTTGAAACCGCACAGTACCTGTCTCGCCGCTGCCGCTGGCGGACGTGACCGTTGCCGTGAAGGTCACGGGTTGGCCGTAGACGGATGTGCCGTTGCTGGAAGTGACGCTCGTGCTTGTCAGACCCAACTGCGGCAGTTCAAAGACAGTGCCGTAGCCGTTGCCACCGCCGTTCTCGGCCGTGCCATAGAGGCTGCCGGAGGAGTCCATGACCAGCCCGGCCGTATACGGATTTTCCCCGCTTGCGCTGTTGAGTGTGGCCAACGTGGTGATGACCCCACTTGCGTGGGCGATCTCGAAGATGGTGCCATCGCTGGTGGTGCCACCCGCATAGGTCGTGCCGAAGAGGTCGCCGGAGGAGTCCAGAACCAGCCCGGCGAAAGGCTCGTTCCCGTTGGTGCCGTTGAACGAGGCCAGAGTGGTGATGGCGCCGCTGCCCTG
>Ga0181520_10005375_pt1 | contig 20490 bp, 15 predicted proteins | sample PEATcosm2014_Bin_29_FD_132451 | JGI IMG/M metagenome (GOLD analysis project Ga0181520, IMG submission 132451) | Peatland microbial communities from MTU Mesocosm Facility, Houghton, MI, USA - PEATcosm2014_Bin02_30_metaG | ecosystem: Environmental > Terrestrial > Soil > Wetlands > Peat | place... | reverse complement strand
GCACACCGTCCAGGGTTGGAAGGAGGCGCTCAACCGATTCGCTCTGCTATGGGAAGACCGATTCCCGGAGCAATCCGCGTGAACTCAACCAAAGCCGTTTACACAAAACACTGGACACTACCGATAATTCTTCACATTTGCACGATAATGGGGAGAATCCCTGTGAGAGCACAAGTCTTCGCTCCGGTCTAATCGACTGGTTCCACCACTACCGGATCGAGCTCCCGTTCACGTCCCGTCAATTGCACGGCAATCGTGGCCAGTAGGACGAGCGCGATGCCGACCACTTGCAGGCCCTTCACATTCTCCCCCAAGGCCGTGGCAGCGATCACGATGGTAAACACCGGCTCCAGGCAGCTGGTGACGATGGCGCGAGTCGCATCCAGATGGCGCAGTCCTCCCAAATAGAGCGCGGAAGGAATCAGCGCGCTGAGCAGGGCAAAGATCACCAGGAAAATCCACTCGGCGCGGCCGTAATGGGCGGCGATGACCTTCCATGGCGGGTTCACGATGTTCCACCACAAGGCCGCGGCAAACTGCGCCAGCAACAGCAACTGCCAACGGTCGTAGCGTTTCAGCAGGCTACTGCTGCCGATGTTGTAGTAGGCGAAAGTTACGGCGGCAATCTCGGCCGCCAGCACGCCCTTCCAATCGAGCTTGAAGTGTTCCGGACCGATCAAGCCGATAGCGATCGCAATGCCCAGAACCGCCGCCAGGACCGAACCTACCCTGCCCAGCGTCGCCCGCTGTTTTCCGCGTGCCACCATGTACAGCAACACCATCACTGGCGCGGCGTATTGCAGAGTGATGGCCGTGGCTGCATTGGTGCGCTGAATGGCCAGGTAGTAGGAATAGTTGCAGAACGCCATGCCGATCACGCCCAACAGCAGGCTTTGGATCAGGTCGCGTCGCGGCATGCGGAAAACCGCCATCCCCCGATGCATCAGCATGAAAGGCACCAGGATCAGAAATGTGATGGTGGTGCGTGCCTGGGAAAGAATCAGCGGATCGACCGGATGGATCATGCCGGCGCTCTTCAGCAGCCGTCCGGTAAAAACTGCCCGGCCCAAGGTGGCGGAGATACCCCAACACAACCCGGCGGCGGCAATAGACACGTATCCTCGGAGAATATGGGGAGCAGAATCGGTCGATGCGTTCTGGGTCGAAGCCAACGAGTACCTCGTCGCCGATCACGAATGTCAGAGTTGTGCGGCTTCGATATTTATAAATCAAATTGCACACTGCCAAGAGGGCGGAACTGGCTTTGCTGCGTTAGTCGTGCAGCCAGTCGGTGCGGGCGAGGGTTTCAAAGCGGGTAGAGCCCTTGATGAAGGCGAGCTGGATGGTGTCCGTTGGGCCGTTGCGCTGTTTGGCGACGATGATCTTGGCCTTGCCTTCGAGCTCGGGGTTGTTGCGGTCGTAGTACTCGGGGCGATAGATGAACATGACGATGTCGGCGTCCTGCTCGATGGAGCCGGATTCGCGGAGATCGCTTAATTTTGGTTCGGTGTCCTTGCCTCGGGTTTCCGGAGCGCGGCTCAACTGCGAGAGGGCGATGACCGGGACCTTGAGTTCCTTGGCGATGCCTTTGAGACCGCGCGAGATGGCGGAAACTTCCTGGGTGCGGTTCTCATAGCGGCGGCCGCCGGGAGCAGAGGCCGACATGAGCTGGAGGTAGTCGATGACGATGAGGTCGAGGCCATCTTTGTCCATGGCCTTGCGGCGGGCCTTGGCGCGCAGCTCGGTGAGCGAGATGCCGGGCGTGTCATCGATATAGATATGTGCCTGGAGCAGTTTGTCGAGAGCGGTGCGGAGCTTGCCGAGGTCTTCGCGGGCAAGGAAGCCGGTGCGCATCTTGTGGGCGTCCACCTTGGCCTGCGAGCACAACATGCGGTTGAGCAGAGCCTCCTTGGACATTTCAAGAGAAAAGACGGCAACGCTCTTGCCGCCGAGGACTCCGGCGTTCTCGGCGATATTGATAGCGAGGGCGGTTTTGCCCATGGAGGGACGGGCGGCGATGATGATGAGATCGGACTTTTGCAGACCGCTGGTCATGTCGTCGAGATCGGAGTAGTGCGTCTCGAGTCCAGTGATGCGTCCGCCACGCTGGAAGAGCTTGTCAAGATCGCCGCCAAAAGATTCCATGGCGATGGTCTTGATATCGGTGAGCTGCTGACCGCTACGCTCTTCGGAGATGTTGAAGATGCTGGATTCGGCGGCGTCGATGACCTCGGCGGCGGTGCTGGCCTGCTCAAGGGCCTGCGAAATGACACCGTTGGCAGCATGTATCAGGTTGCGCAGCATCGCCTTGTCACGCACGATGCGGACGTAGTGCTCGACCGAAGAGCGGCGCGGCACGCCGTCTGTCAGTGAAGCGAGGTACCCGGCTCCGCCGACGGCTTCGAGCTCCTTGTAGCGGAGCAGCTCCTCGGTGAGGGTGACGATATCAATGGGGCGATTGGTCTCGGAGAGATCGGCGATGCGCTGGTAGATGCGGCGATGCGCATCGAGAAAAAAGTGCTCGGCCTTGAGAGTGGAGAGCGCCTCGTTCTGCAAAGTGTTATCGAGCAGAATTGCGCCGAGAATGGAGCGCTCGGCCTCAGGACTGGCCGGTAGACCGCGATCGAGACTGTAATCAGTAGCAGGCATTCAGTAACAGCTCAGACGAAAGCAAATTGTGGAACTCTGCTGCGATGGTAGTGCGCCGGGCTGGGTATCGCAACGCGCCACGCTGTGGAAGCTGCGGAAAACAGATGTAAGCATTTCCAGCCAAAGGCGCAAATAAATGCCAGCTGCAAATGAGGCCCGGAGAAGCCAGCCGCCTCTCCGGGCCTGTCAACCGTACACGGTGTTGCGTGTGGTGACTCGCTCCCGCCGCCTATGCGGAAACCTGGGAGCCTGAGCCGATGCCCGCGAGGGCTCGCACCCGGCTCCCCTTCCGTTCCGGGAACGGCGACCCTGTTGCCAAGGGGCGATGCAGAATTCGTCCGGATCTCGGACTCCCGGCGCCGCTGTCGGTCAGGCATGCTCACTGACTCGCCCGATTGGGTACGGGCCGACTGCGGGCCCTCCGGCCGCTGGCGCCGACGGCGATCTCTCGCGCCGTGCCAGTGACGTAGATTGTGTCGCCACAACCTGGGAGCCGAAGCCCAACTGAATTCTGCAAGGCCTTTCGCCGCCTCCCGAAGCGGGAAGCACCACGCAGCGTGCCATGCACGATTGCGTTATTGGCAGAGTGCAACAGGGCTCTGACGAGTGAAACAGAAAACGTCAGGGGCGCTGTGGGTATGCTGTGCAAATCACGGATTGCTTGTGAATCGGCGTGCAAAACTGGGTGAAAGTTAGAGTGTCTCGGAGAAACCATGTCCTGTCGAGCGTCTGCCCTACCGTTCCTGAGGGGCGCGACAGCCCGCAGCCCGCGGCTTCGAGAGACTGCATCTCCGAAACTGCTCTAGGGTGCAGGCTCTATAGGCTCAATCAAGTCCCGGAAACGGCGGAAGAGACGCAGCGAGGCATCGACGACATTCTCTTCGCGCTGTCTTTCCTTCATGGACGATTTGGGCTGCTCGACGCCGCTCCACAGGGTGACTCGATCATGGGCGTCGAGGATGAGGAGGCGGATCTGTATCACTTGTCCGCCGGACGAGATGGTGTTGCGAGGCCCATTGCCAGAGGCAGAGCCGACGCTGACTCCGGATTCCGTGGTGGGAGCGATGATGGAGACGATGAGGTCGGCTTTTTCCGGATCGCCAACCAGTTGATAGCGGCCCCAACCCTGGAAGGCGTTGCCGATGATGTCGTTGGGAATGAGTCCGCCGGCATGTTCGATGAAGATGGTGCGGGCAGCCATAAGCCGGGCGTGTGGCGAGATGATTGGTGGCTTGGGCGGCTGCTGCGCGGAGAGCGATGCACAGAACAGAAACAGGCCGGCGAGAGCAAAGACCAGCGAAGCGTGCCGGGGCTTCAACTTCAACGGAGTGCCTCCTTGAAAGCTTTTTGAGTATGCCTGAAAACAAGGGGCGGCGAAAAGCAGGAAGATTCCGGGGGCGGGACTTTTGAGTTTGTGGGGAGTTCCGATAAGCTCTATGCGGCAGCCATGCTAAAACTTTCTCTCCATCTCGCGGCGTACTTCTTTGCGCTGCTGGCCCTGTGCGGGCTGGGATACCTTGGACTTTCGCTGTGGAGCGAATGGCGATTCCTAGTGCGCAGGAGAGAGTCGCGACAACAGCCAACAGGAGAGTTCACGCCCGCAATCAGCATACTGAAACCGCTGAAGGGTACGGACCGGCAGATGTATGAGAGCTTCCGCTCGCACTGTTTGCAGGAGTATCCGCGGTACGAAATTGTCTTTGGCGTAAACGATGCGAACGACGCAGCGGTGGCCGAGGTGGAGCGCTTGCGGCGCGAGTTTCCGGAGCGCGAGATTCGACTGATTGTCTGTACCGAGGTGCTGGGCGCGAATCGCAAGATGAGCAACCTGGCGCAGATGATGCGCGAGGCGAACTACGATCACATCCTCATCAATGACAGCGATATTCGCGTGGAGCGCGATTACCTGCGGCGGACGATGGCTCCGCTGGAGGATAAGCAAGTGGGGCTGGTGACGGCACTCTACCGGGCCGAGGCGGGGCGCAGTATTGCATCGCGAATGGAGGCGGTGACGATTGCGACCGACTTTGCGGGCGGCGTGTTGTGCGCGACAGAGTTGGAAGGCGGACTGCACTTCGGGCTAGGTTCTACATTGGCGTTTCCGCGCGCGGCGACCAAGGCCATTGGAGGCCTCGAGACGCTGGTGGATTGTCTTGCCGACGATCACGAACTGGGAAAAAGAATTGCCGAGGCGGGATACAAGGTTGTGCTCTCCGATTCGGTGGTGGAGACCTTTTTGCCGGAGTACACGTTTGGCGCGATGTTCGAGCATCAGCTGCGCTGGGCGCGGACGGTGCGCGATCTGCGCAAGTGGGGCTACGTTGGAGTGTTGCTCACGTTTGGATTGCCGTGGGCGATGGCGGCGGCACTATGCGCGGGCGGCGCGGGGTGGTCACTGGCTCTGCTGGCGACGGTGGCTGCGGCGCGGGTTGCATCCGGATATTCATTGTGCGGGCCGATTCTCGATGACCGGCGGACGCTTGGGGATTTATGGCTGATTCCCGTGCGCGATGTGGTGGGAGTTGCAATCTGGTTCGCCAGCTTTGGCGGAGATACGATTGTGTGGCGCGGGGAAAAGTTTCATCTGAAGGATGGTCGGCTCACAAGGGCTTAGCTTTCAGGCCCGTTTTATAAGCCTCCAGGCGACATTCGCGGACAAAAGGCGAACGCGATTCTCGCCGAAATGCTGTTTTGTATCGCTACTGCCACCGACGGCTACGATTGACGATTGTGATAATCGTTTCGAGGGCGGAGGCGGCTGAATGGTACATGGTTGCGCGGAATTCAGAAGGATTGCCTTCCCTGCCGTCGATCCGTTTGTCTGCGATAACTCCCGGGTACATAGTTGCATTTAGCTTTTTCCGTTCAAAGCTCTGAGCCACCCGCCGAACGCGTACGAGAGAACGACACCGGGCAGAGCCGACCAGAATGCCTTGGTTGGGACTCGGGCCGTGATAGCCGCGCCCGACGACTCCGCTCGTGTCCACAACTTCTCTGCTTGGAACAAAGGGGCAAGAGGAGCATAATTCGTTGCCATGAACGACAAATCATTTTTTGATCGAATAGAAGCAGCCATTGGAAATGTCGTATCTGATTTCTCCCACAATCCTGTCAATTATCTGTTTGAGTCAGATTTGCAATGTACACTTTTTGCCACTTTGAGGGACAACCTCAGCGACTTCGCTTTTGGTTCGAAATCGAGCGACCTGCCCGAACTGTTGGGATATAACCCGACCATTAATCCCGTCAAATCAGAATATCCGTACGATTTCGAGGGTAGGACACGCGATAGGTTTGATGTGGCCATTCTTGATGGTCAGCAAGACCCGTCGCAGAGAATCTATAAGCAGCCCTGTAGGTTTGGGATAGAGATCAAATTATGGTACCCCGATGGTCCGGTAGGCGACATTTGGTCGGATGTGACCAAGCTAAAGCACTATCAGGAATTTGCAAGGAGCCGAAACAGGGACTTTGGCGGATTGGCGATTTTGTTTGTATTTCCTGGCGCAGAAAAGCGGTTAACCGCTGAGTTGCGAAGTTCGGCAGGTCCGACTATCAGCGCCAACGAGGTTGTACTTCATATTGTGACAACGGAGAAGACGAAGGTCGCCACTCAGAGCATGTGAACTATTCGTAGTTATAACGAAATACCATTTCTGCGAGAGGATTAGCCATGCGGAGCGCTCATGTGGCTAAGTACCCGCTGCGCCGTATGCAGGCACACGGGTGCGTCACATAGCGAGGAGTAGGCCGTCAGCAATGTTACTGCCCCTTCAAGTGAGCGGACATCGTGAGTATTGGCGGCGATAAAATGCTGGCAGTCCTCTGTGATCGCGAAAGAGGAGCTTTTGGTCTTTTTCTGAAGAACAGTCAGCATCGTTTCATAATCGGGGGGCTCGATCTCGAAAGCCAGCCATGAGTCTAGGTCGAGGTCCAGTTCTCCAGCGAGATCGACGAACTCCCTCTTGGAGCGACAACCCCCGCGACGAAGAATTCTCCCTGCTCATGCGAACAATGAAGACCGCCTATACGACGATACCAGTATTCTCGCAAGGCTAGGAAATCCGCAGTATTCGGTTTTGTCGCAACTCTTCATGTGTTGTTGAAGCTGAAGCATGTCAAAGACCTCTGCGCCCAATCCGGCGACCAAAGATAGGGTACCCTCAGCTGCGGTTGACGGAGACGATGCGGCCGCCGGGGGTGAAGCGGTAGAGTTCGCCGCGCCAGGGGAAGGTGCTGCCGCCGCAATAACTAGCCAACCAGAAGATGAATCCGAGGAGATCGCGCAGTGGGTAGAGCCAGCAGAAGCGGAGAGCGCGGCGGTCTCCGATGACACCGTAGCCGACGGCGAGGGATTGAACGATGCGATTGAGCAAACTCCAGGCGAGGAGTGCGGCGGCGAGGGTTAGGTGGCCGAGGGCGGCGGAGGCCAGGAACCCGAGGATACCGAAGGGGACGGCGAAGGTGAGGCCGGTGCCGAGGTGTCCGAGGGGACGGGAATAGCGGGTGCTCTGCATCCAGCGAACCTGGGTGCGAAAGGTGCTGGCGAACGTGCAGGCGCACAGGACGTGGCTGACGCGATAGTGCGAGAGGACGACGCGGTGTCCGGCGGAGTGGATGCGGTTGCCGAGAACGAAGTCATCCGAGTAGTAGTCGGCGGTGGAGGCGATGCCGCCGATCTTCTCCAAGGCGTCGCGGCGCAGGGCCATGACGGAGCCCATGGCAAAGCGCATTCCTTCCAGCATGTCGGCGGTGATGACGCCGGAGGGCAACTCGACCGACATGCCGAGAGCTTCAAGGCGGGACCAGAAGCCGGGCGCGGGAACTCCCTGGTAGAGGCAGGTTACAAGGCCGTTGCCGGGCGCGAGCAGCGGAGGAATGACGTTGCGCAGGAAGTCGGGCGCGACGAGGATGTCACTGTCACTGATGACGAGGTAATCGTGGCGTGAGCGGGCGATCATCTTATGAAGCGACCAGACTTTGGCGCTTGGCCAAGCGGGCTCTCCAGAGAGAACAATTTGGGTGGCGACCTGCGGATAGCGAAGGCGGAGACGCTCGACCACGGCAAGAGCGGGATCGCTGGCGTTGCGGCAGCCGAAGACGATTTCAAAGGCAGGATAATCCTGACGGAAAAAGCTTTCTAGGTTCTCCTCCAGACGCGGCTCGGCTCCGTGCAGCGGCTTGAAGATGCTGACGGGCGGAAGCGTGTGGGTTGAATCCGAAGCTGCAACTACCGCTTGCGACTGGGCGCGAGCAATAGACGCCATTGCCGATTTCCAACGCTGGCGGGTAACGCGGCGACGGACGCCGCTGCAGGTCGCGGACGCTAGGCGCAGATTGCGCACGGCGGCTATGAGGACAAGTCCGAGAAAGATGGTAGAAGACGCCGTGCCAACGAGGGAGACGGCCAGCAGCACGCGCAGGAAGACAGCGGTGGGCGCAATGGTCATTGCAGTAAGGATGGTTGCGCTGCAGATCGTCATCGGAATCATTATGGACGATTCGCCAGAATCAGTTTTCCGCCGCTGCGTGCAATGGTTCGATAGCCTGCATGTTGGAGCAGCGGTGGAATCTGATCCTGCTGAGTGAAGAGAAAGACGCGCCCGGTGCCCAGCCAGAGGCGCTGAAGCGAAGTGTCATCTTCGAAGACAGGCGGGGAATCCGGAAAGAGCGAGCCGCAGTAGAGGTCTCCATTTTCGCGCGAGTTCAAGACGTGCAGAGGAAGGTGTCCGTAGAAGTTGAGGGTGGATGCGTCTTCGTATGCGCCATTGACCACAATGATGTCTCCGGGGCGATAGAGGGCCGAGACCGCGTTGGAGAGCGCGCGCGACGAGAGGATAGGCGCAAAGGTGACGAGCGCGGCGTGTACGCATTGCAGGGAGATGAGCATCATGAGCGCGAGGGCTGCATTGGCCGCAGCAGGGCGATTGCGGCGGCGTAGTTGCCAGCTTGCCAACGTGCCCAGAAGAAACGCCGAGCCGATGAGGAAAAGCTCTGGGCGGAAGAGTCCCATGGCGCGTGGAGTGAGGTCGAAGATGTGTCCGAAGGAGAGCGCGTATTCGGACGGATTGCGGGTGAGCAGGTCGGCAAGTTCGCTTTGCGGTGGAACGCTCTGCGAGAAGTAGAGAAGTGCAAAGGCGGCAAGGGCCATGGGCAGCGCGACAAGGAAGGTGACGAGCGCGATACGAATTCCGGCGCGGCGCAAAGGCGATTTGACGTTCGCATGTTGTTCTTGACTGAGCCAGGCGCCGAGGATGAGCGCGAGCGCGGGAAGAACGGGGAGGACGTAATACTCCTGGCGGCTACTGAAACTGAAGAACGCGAGGATGACGAGAATTGTGATGGCACAGAGCAAGAGTGCGCGATTGCGCGGGTTCAGGTGGGACAGCTCTGTCCAACGATGCGGCACGGCGGCAAGAGCTTTGAAGGCAAAGGCCGACCACGGCAGGAGAAACAGTAACGCGAGAGACCAGAAGAGCAGGAGCGGAACGGTGTCGTAATCGCGAGGAAAGCGCTGGTTGAGGTATCGCAGAAAATGTTCGTTGATGAAATAAAACCAGAAGAAGCCGCGAGCCTGGCCGGCGGGTGGATTACGCATAGCGGCGATGATGTGCCAGGGCGCAGCGATGGCGAGAAAGATAGCGAGGCTGGAGACAAGCCTCATGCGCAGGAGATGGCGCAGATTGCGGGTGAGCGCCAGATGGACAACGATGATGGCTACGGGAAAGACTACTCCGATGAGGCCCTTGGTGAGCACGTTGAGGGCGGTGCAGGCGGCCAGTCCCCAGCAACCGACGAGCGACGGGCGCGGCTGCGAAAGACCCAGTAGAAAACAGTGAAGACCGAGGATCAGCCAGAGGGCGACGAGGATATCGGGAATCAGAATACGGGTGTAGATGTAGGGGCCGAAGGAGAGACCGAGGGCGAGTGCGGCGTAGAGTCCGGCAGCGGCGTCGAAATGATAACGGCCCATGGCATAGGTGGAGAGCAGCAGGGCGAGGACGCCGAGGACGAGTGGCAGGCGGGCAGCCCAATCTGTGGCGCCGAAGAGCCCATAGCTGGCGGCCATGCCCCAGTAGAGCAGCGGCGCTTTTTCCAGGTAGCGCAGGCCATCAACATAGAGAGTGGACCAGTCGTGACGGAGCATCATCTCGCGCGCGGCTTCGGCGTGGACGGAGTCGGCATCGTCGAGCAGGGGCGGGCTGAATATTCCTGGGACGTAGAGGACAAGCCAGAGGAGCACGATGAGAGCCACGCAGAAAGCGTGGCGTGGCGCATTGGATGGCGAGGACGAGGCGCTGATGTCGGGCATAGCGAGACTGGGTTGATTATACGGAACTGCGATTAAAGCTCGGTGAGGCGGAGGGCGGCGGTTGCGGGGAGATAGCCTTTGCGTCGAAACCAGTCGGTGAGGCGCGAGTTGAGCAAGTCGATGGGGACGCGCGAACCGATTTCGATGAGGCCGTCGGCGACGGGAAGCGTGTCGTCAAAGATCTGATCGTTGGTGAAGCTGCGCATGGCGAAGTTATCGAGCCAGTGGATGGGCGCGGGAGTGGGCACGCCGGCGTTATCGTACTCCACGCGGATTTTGCGGGCGAACATGGAAGACAGTATAGAACCACCCGGGCGCCAGGTCCCTCGAAGAATGCCGTGAGCGCAAGGTTCGCCGACGCTGGAGCACAGCGTTCGCGACCCCCCAAGTGCAGGGTGTGCAGATAAAGTTTCTGCTCAGCTATTCGCCGCCGGCAATCTGAGCGTGCAGTTCCAGATACATTTTCTTCGAGGGGAGAAGATGGTCCACGACCCGGCGAACGAATTCTGTGCGATCGCATCCTGCAAGCGCGTCGATGATTGCGGCGTGATCGGCCGTCACCTGTGCCAGCAACCTTGGGTTTGCGATGGGCAGGGAGCGAATCGAGTGTGTCTTGAGGGCAAAGATGTCGATCGCTTCCACAAGGCTCGGATTCCCGCATGCCCGAAACAAAGTTTTGTGGAAGAGCAAATTTTCTCGGAAGACGGCCCGGAGATCGCTTGCGCGCACGGCTCGCACACGTCTTTTATGGATGCGCCGCAGCTCCGCCACCAGAGGCGCGTTGGGAAGTGGAATGAGTTGGGCAGCCCGCTCTTCAAGCAGAGCTCGCACGTCATAGATGTGTCCGACTTCGCTCGGTGAAAAGTCGCGAACCGAGGCTCCCTTGTTGCGTTGCCGGACGATAATTCCCATGCCTTGCAGTTCGATCAACACCTGGCGGATGACGTGACGCTTGGCGTCGAAGCGCAGCGCCAAATCCTCTTCGATCAGCCGTTCGCGGGGACGTAGGCGGCCCAAGGCAATGTCTTCCTCAAGCTGCGCAACGATCGTGCGGATGCGCTCGGCGGAAAGTTCTGAAGTGGTCGTACACTGGATTGCCTCGACGATGTTTTGCATGTCCCTCAACTCTCGAACAAATCCAGCCTAAAGGATACGGCACGCCTTCGTCGACTGACTAAGCGGCTCTGCGTAGAAAAAACGCAAAGACACCATAGCATGATGTCGCGGTATTTCGATTGAATATTTGTCAATTATTTTGTTGACAATCCATTCGGAAGAGGCAACACTGCGTGGGGTCAGAATTCGGCGATAAAAAAATAGCGGAGGCGGTTTGATGAGCCAAACCATACGCAAAGTTGCGGTCATCGGTGCCGGCATCATGGGGCACGGAATTGCCCAGGTATGTGCCTTGGCAGGCAGGCAGGTGACTCTTGTAGACGCCATGCCGGAAGCCATTCGCAGCGCACCGGCTCGAATCCAAAAGAGCGTTCAGATGCTCTGCGACAATGGCCTTCTGCCGGCTGCGCAGGCTTCCGAGGTCGCGACGAAGTTGACGTTTACGACGCGGATGGAAGAAGGCGTAGAAGGGGCCGAGCTGATCATCGAGGCCATCCCCGAGAAGCTTGCTCTCAAACAACAATTGATCGAAGAGCTCGACGTCCTGTGCGCGCCCTCGGTGATCTTCGCCAGCAACACTTCGGCTATTCCAATACAGATGCTGGCGGGCAGTTCGAAACATCCGGAGCGCGTCATCGGAACCCATTTTTTCAATCCGGCCCAGATTGTGCCGCTGGTGGAAGTGATTGCCCCGGTGAGCACCAGCGCAGACGTGCTGAAGACGGTGATGGAGTTCTTTAAAGACGCAGGCAAAAAACCAGTGCACGTGCGCAAGGATATTCCTGGCTTTATCGGCAACCGGTTGCAGGCGGCGCTGGCCCGGGAGGCAATGTCGCTAGTGGAAAACGATGTCGCATCGGTGGAAGACATCGATACGGTGATCAAGTACAGCCTGGCGCTGCGCATGCCGTTTTCCGGAATTCTGGAACAACGAGACCTGAACGGATTGGACACGCACCTGTCGATCACCGAGACCCTCTATCCCAATCTCGAAGACGCGAAGGAAGCGTTGCCGGTGCTTAAAGACAAAGTGGCGCGCGGCGAATACGGCCTGAAGTCAGGGAAGGGTTTTTACGACTGGACGCGAGAAAGCCGCAGCGCGGTGGTAAAGCGCAAGGATCAGCAACTGGTTTCGATGTTGAAGTTCTTCCGTGCCGAGGTGGAAGCGGAGCGGAAATTCTTTGAGGCAATTCCCGAGTAGACAAAAAGGAGAGGAACCATGAGTGGAACGGAAACTGCGGCTCGTAAGCTTACCATGCAGGACATTCGCGATGCCGCGGAGCGGTTGAAGAACTGGAATCGCTGGGGCGCGGACGACGAAATTGGAACACTCAACTTTACTCAGCCGTCAGACATAGTTGCGGCGGCCCGGCTGGTGCAAAAGGGCAAGGTCATGTCGCTGGCTCTCGCCTTTGACAACAATGGACCGCAGGGCGGTAAGACAAAGTATCCGGCGATTGGACGCTTTAACCCGATCCATGTGATGCTGCGCGCTGGCACCGATGCCTACTCGGGCGTGCTCGATCACCGCAAGATTCGCGGTGCCGACGATTTGGTCATCATGCCTCTGCAGTGCGGCACGCAGTGGGATGGACTTGGCCACATTTTCTACGGCGACCACATGTGGAACGGCTACGACTGCCGCACGGTGACTTCCTTCGGTGCGCAGAAGTGCGGCATCGAGAAGACAAAAGGCAAGATGGTCGGACGCGGTGTGCTGCTGGATATTCCAACGATGCTGGGAATGCAGTACCTGCCCGATGGCTTTGCGGTGACCAATGAGCTGCTGGACAAGGCGGAGAAGCACTTTGGAGTTGAAGTAAAGCGCGGCGACTTCCTGCTGGTTCGAACCGGACAGATGCAGGCGATGCTGGACAACCATACCTGGGACGGCTACTCGGGCGGAGATGCGCCGGGACTCGCCTTTGAGACCCTCGATTGGCTGCACAAGAAGCAGGTGGCTGGTATTGTGACCGATACCTGGGGCGCCGAGGTTCGTCCGAACAACAGCGACGAAGCTACTCAGCCCTGGCACTGGATCGCCATCCCGATTATGGGGCTAACGGTGGGCGAGATCTTCGACCTGGGCGAACTGGCCGAGGACTGCGCCTCCGACAAGCGCTACGAGTTCATGTTCGTTGCTCCCGCCCTGCCCATCACTGGCGCGGTGGGCTCGCCAGTTAACCCGCTGGCCATTAAGTAGGGACCGTCGGATAAGGGTGCGGATACCGTCAACTCACGCGGCTCCGCATCCTCCCGATCAGTGGTGTTCGCCCAGAAAATCCGGGAATGGACGCCGAATGTTAATACTCGCTTTCCATACAAGACTTATGAGAGGGAATGTTTAGCCATGAAGGAGACAACCGGTGGGCAGGCAGTTGCGGAGATGAATGAGATAAATGGCGGGCAGGCTGCGGCAGAGATGACGGGCGGGCAGGCAGTAGCTGAGATGCTGCAAAAGTATGGCGTTACGCACATGTTCATGGTCCCGGCCATCCTGCGCCAGGCCATGGCTGAAATTGAGAAGCGGACGAAGATCAAGGTGGTCCGCACCCACGGCGAGAAATCCGCCGTCTACATGGCCGATGGCTACGCCCGCGCCTCGGGCCGGCCCGGCGTTTGCGGTGCGCAGATCATTGGCGCTCTCAATATTGCCGCCGGCTTGCGCGATGCCTGGCTCGCGCACTCGCCGGTCATTGCTCTCACCGGCGGCCGTGATCCCAAGACCAAGTTCAAGAAGACCTACCAGGAAGTCGATGACGTTCCCTCCTTCGAGCCTGTGACGAAATTTAACGCGACTATCGACTCAGTCGAGCGCATCCCTGACATGCTGCGCAGCGCTTTTCGCATTGCCGTTTCAGGAACCCCGGGGCCGGTGCATCTGCAGTTCCGTGGCAACGAAGGCCAGCTCGATAAAGAATCGGCTGTGATGGAGCCGCTGTGCGAGACGCTCTATGCCAAGGTACCGCCCTTCCGTCCAGAACCTGAGCTGAGCAGCATTCTCGCCGCACTGGAGCTGCTGCAGAAGGCAGAGCGTCCGCTTATTGTCGCCGGCGGCGGCGTGCGCTGGTCCGGCGCCCAGAAGGAAGTGGTAGCTCTTGCCGAGGCCCTCGGCATCCCTGTTGCTACGTCGCTCAACGGCAAAGGCACGATTGCGGATTCCCATCCGCTGTCGGTCGGAGTCATGGGCACCTATTCCCGCGAAAGCGCCAACCGAGTGGTGCAGCAGGCTGACCTTATTTTCTACGTTGGCAGCGAAGCCGGCGGCATGACCACCCATTTCTGGGCCGTGCCAGAGGTCGGTGTTCCAACCATTCAGGTCGACATCAATCCCGAGGTACTCGGTCGCACGTATCCGCTAAAAGCAGCGATTTGCGGAGACGTGAAAGTGACCATGCAGCGCATGCTCGAACATGCGGATCGCTCCACGGCCAGCCGGCGCAAGGCTTGGAACGAGACCACCAAGTCGATCTGTGCCGCGTGGCGCAAGAAGTACCAGCCGTTCCTCGAATCGGACGCCACGCCGATTCGTCCCGAGCGTATCTGCCACGAATTGACGAATGGCGTGCCGGATGACGCCATCGTTCTTGTGGACACCGGCCATGCAGGCATGTGGATGGGCGGCATGTACGATACGCGCACTCAAACGCAAACCTACCTCCGCAGCTCTGGACATCTTGGCTGGGCTTTCGCGGCCGGACTCGGCGCCAAGTGCGCCTGCCCGGAGCGTCCCGTGGTGGTCTTCACCGGTGATGCCGGCTTCATGTACCACATCGCCGAGCTTGAAACTGCGGCGCGGTGTGGCATCAACACGGTAATCGTCGTCAACAACAATCACAGCGGCAATCAGTCGAAGCCTGGCTTCGACCGCGTATATGACGGCCACCAGAGCGAATGGGCACGCGAGCTCTGGACATTTACCAAACTCAATTTCGCTCGCATCGCCGAAGAGATGGGCGCAGTTGGCATTCGCGTCGAGGACCCCAAAGAGTTGCCCGGAGCCTTGCAGCGAGCGTTGAAGGCCAACCGCCCGGTCGTCATCGATGTGGTGACTGACATCGAGGCGATAGCACCCTTCGCCTGGGTGAAATAGGGATACGGCGTGTTTGACTCATGACCAGTAGCGTTCGCGGCCAGAGTTGAATTTCGTTCGTGGATGCCTCTGGAGTTGCGTACTGAGAGATAGAGGTAGCTGTGGTGGATTGAAACAGGAGCCCCCGCTAGATGCAGGTTTTGGCGTCTGGCTGGGGGCAGATCCATCGCGGCTCCTGGGCCCCTAAGAATTGATTTGTACCCAAATTGATTTGTACAAGGAAAAGTCATGCTGGAGTACCTCGATCGGCAAACAAAACTCACTTCCAATCAGTGGCGTATTGTAGCGGCGGCGATTCTGGGCGACATGCTGGAGTTCTTTGATTTCTTCCTGATCGGATTCGTCCTCGCCATCATCCTCAAACCCTGGCATCTCACCTTCGGCCAGTCGGCTGTTATTCTTCTCTCCTCCGGTGTGGGCGCGATGATTGGCGCATTCTTCTGGGGCCACGTTGCCGACCGCATCGGACGCAAGAAGGTGTTCATCGCCACGGTCATCAATTTCTCGGTGGCCACCGGCATTCTGGCGCTGACGCCCGACAACGGATGGATTTTTCTGACCGTCTTCCGCTTCGCCACCGGTTTCGGCGTTGGCGGGCTGTACTCCGTTGATATGCCGCTGGTGCAGGAATTTGTTCCTAGCAGCAAGCGTGGCTTCATCAGCGGGATGATCACCTGCACGGTGCCCATCGGCATTCTGATCGGTTCCATCATGGGAGCGTTCCTGTCGCAGCACATCGGTTGGCGTGGGATGTTTGCCGCCGGTCTGCTGCCGGCCTTTCTGACACTCCTGATCCGCGCCTGGGTACCGGAGTCGCCGCGCTGGCTGGCCAGCATGGGACGTGCGGAAGAAGCTCGGAAGTCGCTGGCATGGGCGCTCGAAGTCGATCCTGAAACCATTCCGATCTCTGCCCTGGCCTACGCTGCACAAGAGAAGCCGCGCTTCCGCCAGTTGTTTCGCTATCCGCGTAGTCTGGTAGTCTCCTGGCTCGGAAACCTGGGGGCACAGACGGGTGTCTACGGCATCAACCTGTGGGCTCCAACGTTGCTTCTGTTGGTGCTGCGGACAACTCCGCAACATGCAGCAGCCATGATGTCGTTCGTGGCTCTTGGCGGATTCTGCGGCCGCATCTGCTTTTCGGTGCTGTCAGACGTAATCGGCCGCCGCAAGTCGGGTGCACTGGTGGGCTTTGGCGCGGCAATCCTGGTCTCACTGGCCGGAATTCTGCACAACCAGTTCATTGGCGGCGTCTCGGTCTTCTGGATGCTGCTGATTGTTACTCACTTCTTCGGTGACGGCGGCTTCGCCATCGTTGGACCGTACTCGGCAGAGGTTTGGCCTTCGCACCTGCGGGCGACCGGCATGGGTTCGGCTTATGGATTCGGTGGAATTGGCAAGATCATTGGCCCGCTGGGACTGGCAATCATCGTCGGCTCGTCGAATGTGCTGACGCCGAAGGCTTCGGTCGCCGCGCTGACTCCGGCGTTTATCTACCTCGGCTGCTGGTATCTGTTGGCGGGCGTGGTGTACGGATTCTTTGGGATTGAGACGCGCGGGCGCTCATTTGAGTCCATCGAAAACGAACTCCAGGGCAAGCCAGAGAAGGAGTTGGCGGCGGCAGGCGCAGGCGAGTTGCGGAGTAAGTAGGTTGTAGTTGCACGTATGTGCGTCCAGGGCGATTGAGCGAGATCGCCCCTGGAGGTGCATTTTGGAGTTTAATGTTGGTAATCAGTCATTTCGAATCTGTGTTAGTGAACGTCTTCTATAGCGCAAAATCAGGAGCTTCCTGCAACGGCTGTTTGCCGCCGCAGGGGCAAACGTCAGGGAGGGAAAAGTGTCTAGTTTAGCGGATGTGAATCAAGAGACCGAAAAGCTTGCGCCGGTAGTGGCGAAGCTGAAGTACTGCGTCAACAACGAGTGGCGCGAGTCCAAAACCAGTAAGTACATGCCGGTCACGAACTCCAGCACCGGCGAGGTGATGGCGCAGGCTCCGTGCTGCACGCCGGACGAGGTGCTGAGTTCGGTTGAGGCCGCTAAGGCTGCCTTCCCGGGATGGTCCAACACACCGGTGGGAGTGCGCGCCCAACTGATGTTCCGGCTGAAGGAACTGCTGGAAAAGCATCTGCCTGAGCTGACGCTGCTCTGCTCGAAAGAGCTCGGCAAGAACATGGATGAGGCCAAGGGAGACATCCTGAAGGCCATTGAAGTGGTCGAGATCGCCTGCGGCGCGCCGATGATGATGCAGGGCGATTCGCTGATGAACGTAACGCAAGGCTTCGATACGGTCTCCTATCGCGAGGCGGTGGGCGTATTCGCGGCCATCATGCCTTTCAACTTCCCCGGCATGATTCCCTTCGGATGGGTACTGCCGTTGTGCATCACTACCGGAAACACCCTGGTGCTGAAGGCTGCCAGCATGACGCCTCAAACATCGATGCGCATGCTTGAACTGCTGATCGAAGCCGGACTGCCAAAGGGCGTGGTCAACCTGGTAACGTGCAGCCGCAACGAAGCCGAGATCTTCCTGAAGCATCCCGATGTGCGCGGCATCAGCTACGTCGGCTCAACCGCGGTCGGGCGCCATATCTACTCGACGGCGGCGGCGCACGGCAAGCGGGTACAGGCGTTGTGCGAGGCCAAGAACCACGCGATGGTGCTGGGAGACGCGGCACTGGAGCGCTCGGCGCTTGGGGTTATTAACTCCGCCTTCGGCTGCGCTGGCATGCGCTGCATGGCCTTGCCGGTAGTTTGCGTGGAAGAGTCGGCGGCCGACGAGTTTGTCTCCCACCTGGTAAAAGCGGCCAAGAAGCTGAAGGTGGGCTGCTCCTACGATCCCGCCGTACAGCTTGGACCTGTGGTTTCAGAAGAGCATAAGAAGTCAGTCGTCGAGTGGATCGCGAAGGGCGTGGAAGAGGGAGCTCAACTGGTGCTCGATGGGCGCGAAACGGTTGTGCCCGGATTCGAGAAGGGACACTTCGTTGGGCCCACGATCTTCGATCATGTGAAGCCGGGAATGACAATCGGAGACAGCGAGATCTTTGGTCCGGTAGTGTGCATCAAGCGGATCAAGAGCTTCGAAGAGGGATTGGCCATCATGAATGGCAATCAGTTCGCCAACGGCTCGGTGATCTACACGCAGAGCGGCTACTACTCGCGCGAGTTTGCCAAGCGTACGCACGGCGGCATGGTTGGAATCAACGTAGGCATTCCGGTACCGGCGTCGGTCTTCCCGTTCTCCGGACACAAGAACTCCTTCTTTGGCGACCTGCATGTAAATGGCAAGGACGGCGTGGCCTTCTACACGGAGACCAAGTGCGTGACTACCAAGTGGTTCGATGAAGAGGACAAGAAAGCAACCAAGGTCAGCACCTGGGACGGAAGCTCGAACCGGGTGTAGAAGTTCAAGATCGAGGATTTCAGTCTGAAGATTGGGTTCTTCCCAGTCTTCAGTCTGAAAAACGGTCCCAAACCTCTGTCCGTCTATCCTTTTCTTGGGATGTCCCTGGGGAGGGTATCCTACTTACATGAGTGATTCACCAGGCGGAAAGTCGGCCAGCGCGGGACGGATCTGCGTATTTTGCGGGTCAAGCGTGGGAGCAAACCCAAAGTATCTTGTCGAAGCGAAATCGCTGGGGCAACAGATGGCTGGCGGCGGCTGGGGCCTGGTTTACGGAGGAACCTCCATTGGGTTGATGGGCGCGATTGCCGACGCTGTCCTCTCCGGCGGCGCAGAGGTGATCGGGGTACTTCCCGAGGCTTTGCAGGGACGCGAGATTGCTCATCGAGGTCTGACGAAGCTGCACCTGGTAGAAAGCATGCACGAACGCAAGGCGCTCATGGCGTCTTTGTCGGATGCTTTCATCGCGCTGCCCGGCGGTTTCGGAACGCTTGACGAATTTTTCGAAATCGTGACCTGGGCGCAACTGAATATTCATTCCAAGCCCTGCGTCCTGATCAATACGGATGGCTACTACGATTTCCTGCTGCGATTTCTTGACCACGCGGTGAGAGAGGGATTCGTGAGGCCGGCTAACCTGAGGCTAGTGCAAGTGGTAAGAAACTCCGCTGAAGCCTTGCAATGGTTTGAACAGCAGCGGGATAAGGCTTCGCTCAATCAAAACGTCGGTGTGCAGAATGCCGGCGGGTTCAAGCCTTAGTCGTCGATCAGTCGAGTTTCTCGGAGTGGTCCTCGGGTCGTCAAAGTTACGAGATTTTCCGCGCCGGTTCTGGTCTTGCCTCCTGCCTCCGGGCTCACGAGGGAATAGATGTCACGCGCGTTCCGGAACTCCATAACTCCGATATTTCCTCTATAGAGTTCTCGATACTGAATTCCAGGATAAACAAGCCAGCGCAAACCGTTTGGCTTGCGCTGGCTTGTTACTATATTTCGTTCCTCGTGCTTAGCTGAGGAACTCCCTGAAGTTGATTACGGCAAAATGAAACGGATTACGGTCATGATGATGGTGTCTTCGCCTTTGGGCGCAACTCCGGTCTTGCCAGCAAAGATAGGATCGGTCAATCCAACCATGGTTAATCCGGCGTTGCTGGACCAAGTAGTGCGCATAGCGTTGTTATACTCAGCGCCATAGCGTAGCGTGCCAAACCGGCCGGTGTAGACATCGTAATAAGCGGTCAGCTTCAGGCTATACACGCCCCGGTTGTTGCCTGTGCACGAAGGCAGTGTAGTCGCGGTCGTGCCAGGGTTGGCTGCCTTAAACGCGCTGAAGTTTTCATAGTAGCAACCGATGTTGGAGGTAGCTGCCGTACCTGATGGTACGCCGTAGCCTTCAAGCACTCCGGTGCTGGTGTGGTAAAGGTTGCGATAGTAATACTCGCTGCCCAGCGTGAAGTCGACTTCGGACCTCTTGGTCGGATGCGATTCAAAGCCAGCTATAACGCTACCAGCCTTTTCAGGCTGTATCTTGTCATCTGTAGCGGTGCGGACGATAAAGTCAAGACCTTGGCCATTCTGATAGCGGCCGACGCCCTTGCCATACAATCCGGACACGAAGGCATTCATCTTGTTGCCTTTTATAACCGGTACAAACGCGCCACCGCCGATGCCCCAGCCATATGCAGTGTAGTTAGCACCAGCTGCGGTCAGTGTCGGTGCAATGCGATCGCGGAACTCGCGGAACAAGCCCTTCACTTCGTAGTGACCGAACGTCTTATTGTCATAAGCCAACTTGGCGACCATATCCGGAGCCAGGTTGGTGGAGTAAGGATTTGCAAAGGAGCAGCCGTTCGTTACGGTCGTCGTATACGTGGTGCCCGAAAGCGTTGTGGTGGCCGTCGGCGCGCAAGCGCTTACGTAGCTGTT
>Ga0181520_10005374_pt1 | contig 20493 bp, 10 predicted proteins | sample PEATcosm2014_Bin_29_FD_132451 | JGI IMG/M metagenome (GOLD analysis project Ga0181520, IMG submission 132451) | Peatland microbial communities from MTU Mesocosm Facility, Houghton, MI, USA - PEATcosm2014_Bin02_30_metaG | ecosystem: Environmental > Terrestrial > Soil > Wetlands > Peat | place... | reverse complement strand
TGAACATGAGAAGCACGACGGTGCTCATCATCTGCGCCTTCTTGCTTTTTTTTATTAGTCTGCTTATTTCCATGAATAGACTCCCACATTATAAAGATTTGAAATGAGACTGTAGTTAATGTGATTTATGTTTCCGTTGTTTCCCTGGCCGCTGTAGTCGTTGGGATTGCCGTTGAGCGGCCACCATCCTACGATATTTGAAGGCACAACTGGTTCGCCCCCTATGCCTTCTTGGTAGAGCTGGAGGACCTGCGCAGGCGAAAGGGCGGTGTTGTAGACTTGGACGTTCGAGATTAGACCATTGAAGTAGCGTGCTGAACCTGGATAGGATTGCCCAATATAAGTTGTGGAGAGTACGGTATTTGGCGACATTGTTTGCGGAGAACCAGAAGCCAATCCATCAACATACATTCGAACTGTGCCCCCATTATTTACAACGCCTACGAAATGCCACTGGTTATTGGCTACGGTAGCAGTTGAGGCAGGGCCTCCTACTGAGAATAAGTCAAATATTACGGTATTTGAAGGAGTGACCATATAATACCAAGATTCACCGAGGCTTTGGGTGCCAGAATAAAATATGCCCATGTTGTTCCCATTTACTGAACCCGGTGTTTTTATCCATGAGAATGAAGAAAAAGAACCTGAACCGATTGGCAAGCCTGAGCTTCCTGTGCTGATATAGCTGCTTGCTCCGTTGAACTGCCCGACGTAGGAAGAAACAGGAAGAATAGCCGTGGATCTGGAAAGCTGAAAAGCGTTCCTTAGACTGGCTGGCCGGTATCCGGTGTATTCGTATATGACATTTATCGGATACGCCGTGTTATTGTAGACGCTGTAGTCGTTGGCGTCGCCATCGAGGGGATACCATGCCACCAGGGTGTTGCCAAGATATGCGCCTCCCTGCATTCCCTCCTGGTAAAGCGCAGTCATCTGCGGCGGAGAGAGGGCCTGGTCGTAGACCTGGACTCCGGATATTATGCCGTTGAAGTTGCCCAGATAGTTTCCTATGGTCAGGGCATTGTTGTTGCCATAGGTCCCATAAGCTTCGGTAACGTTTAGACTCAGGGCGCCGTTCAGGTAGCAGGAGAGCGTTCCCGTGATGACATTGAATGTAAGCCCTCCCTGGTACCAGGTTCTTGGATTTATCGTTACTGGAACTATTACGTTTGTTGTTCCGCTGGGTCCTGCGGAATCGACCACGCCGCATTCCAACTGATTTGCAGCAAGGAACAGCGCGGAGTGCTGGCCCGAGTTCACTCCCTGCGAGACTATGCCCTGGGTTGTTGTCGTGCTTGTCGTGTTGAACCAGGCAACGTAGGTAAGCCCCTGGCCGTAATTGGAGAGTATGTTTGAACTGGTTGCGGCTATCTGGCCGATCCCGTTGAAATTTTCAAGCCTGGCTTCGGGAAGGAAGGAACTGTTCATGTAGAGGCTGGAATTTGACATAGGGTACACCGAATTCAGCAGGGCGTCTGCGCAGCTTCCGTCTCCGTTGGCATAGAGGTTTACGGCGGCATCCAGCAGAGACGACTGCGCATTCGCATTGCAGCCGCCGTACGCCATGATTCCGTTTCCGGATATGGCGTAAAGCCTTCCGTAGGCGAGGATCATGCTTCCTATCCCGTAGGGTACGCTGGTCACCCATGCTGTTGAGCCTGTGCTCAGGTTGAATGCGGTAAGAGTGTTTGCCATTGCGGAACTGCCAGCCCACGCAGCATAGGCAAACTTTCCTGAAGTGACTGGATAATTGCTGCTCTGGCCGAAAGAAGGAATGCTTTTGCTCCAGATTGTAGATCCAGAAGGGGTAAGAGCCATGATTGAATTACCAGTCTGATACAGAAGGATATTGTTTACTATGGAAACGCCTGTAACCGCATTGCTGCCCACCGAGTAGCAGAATGAGACGCTTCCGCTTACATAGGCTGCGCATGCGTTGGTGCCACTGCCGTATGCTATGATGTTGTTCAGCGTGCTTATGTCAGTGGTTACCGAGGAGAAACCGGAAGAGGACCAAGATACAATTACTTCTCCTGCATTTCCGTTGTTTGTGCTTGCCCCTCCTTGCCCTATGGTACCAGATGGATTTCCAGCAGCAGATCCGCTTCCTCCCGTGTTAACCACACCTGCGATGCTATTACTAGCCCAGCTACTTCCTCCGCCGCCGCCTGCGCCGATGCCTGCATTGCCGCCAGAGCTACTTCCGCCGCCGCCTCCTCCGCCGTAGTAGCCGCAGCCGCCTGCGCCGCCGTAGTTGGAATTACCGCCTTGGAATGAGGATCCGGTTGCACCGCCGTTGCTGTAGCCTGTGCCGCCGCCACTACTGGTGCCTCCGCCTCCTCCCACATAGCCAGAGCCACTGGCACCACCAGAACCTGATGCGCTTCCTCCTGCGCCGCCACTTAGGCTGTTGTAGCCTTGGACGCCTCCATAGGATGCGCCTCCCCCTCCGGCTGCAACTATGAATGAACTGGAAAGGCTTGAAGATAAACTGGAGAAACTTGCGGCAGAACATCCTCCGCCTCCAGCGCCCCAGTTGCCACTTCCTCCTCCGTCGCCGCCAGCGCCAGAGCCGCCGTAACCATTGCTTGCGCCTCCACTAGCGACATAAAGATAGAGGATGTTGCCTGGAGTCACAGCAACAGTACCCGTAATGTAACCTGCACCGCCTCCAGTTGACGGTGCGCCTCCGCCGGGACTGGCACCGCCTCCTCCCCCGCCCCAGAGCTGAAGATTCGCAGAGGTACAGCCTGTTGGAACAGTAACTGAGTTGCTTCCTGCCGCACTAAAAGTAGCACTCCCTCCGGCGCAGACTGATCCCGATGGTGTATTATACCAGATCAGTATCCCAGATCCGGTGATCAGCCCCAATCCTCCGACGGAGCTCACAGCCGCTATAGATCCGTTGGCCACAGCCAGCGAAGTAGCTTCGAAACCAGGGCTGCTCGACCAAGCCAGAACCCCGTTGTTTGCGTAATAGGCGTTTATTGTATTGCTTGTGGTTCCGAATATTTCATAGCCGTTGTATAGCAGAATAGGCGAGGATGGAACGGCGGAGGTTGTTGTTGCGATCCATGCGCTGCTTCCAGTATTTGCGTAAATTGCACCAACCGCGACCGTGTTTGAATAGATGAAAAGGTTGTTGTATAGTGCGGCGCCGCTCGGCGTGCTCCCCACGGTAGCATTCCAGAGGAAGACTCCTGAGGAGGCGTTTATCGCTCCGAGGGTATTTCCCACAGCGAAATAAATGTTCCCGTAGGCTGCGAGAAGGGGAAGTGAAGGAGCGCCCCATGAATTAAACCTGTATTCCATTGAGGGCGAGAGAGGTCCGAAGAGAAGTCCCGCATCCCTGCTTGAATTACCCTTGTACTGCATCCAGGTGCTTCCCGAAGCCCTGCCCTGATTTACCACTTGCGCTGCTATCTGGCTGCCGTTTGCAATTGAGCCTACCTGGATTGAGAGCATGGTGTTGAGTATTGATTGCGTTCTTGAGTATGAGATAAAGGAGGGTGTCGGCGGAGCATATGTGAAATATATGAGGAAGGTTATCGCAACCGATGCTATTATCATGGCGAAGATTGCATCAGTCGTGAATACCACTGCCTTCATTGGACAACCTATCGTCTAATGAAATTAATATCTATAAATAGCTATCTGGAAGACGAAGACTGAAAATGAACGAAACGGGTTTGACGGCATTCGTATTTGCTTGTGGGTTGTGGTTGCCTTGTCTTTCTTCTCAGCCTTTTCTTGGCTGTCTTTCATTGCTGCATTCGGAAGTGATTTTATAAATGGATACTGTTTAATATAAACACTTACAAATTGTAACCGCATTTGTTCTATGGAATTCTGATGGAAAAGGAAAACTCAGATTACCGAATGTATCTGATCGTGTCTATCATATATCTCACCATAGCCCTTTTGAGGTTCTCGAATATAACTTTGAACATCACCTCGATGGTTCCAGGGGCGAACGGCGATACGGTGGATAACCTTTGGGGCCTCTGGTGGGTAGGCTATGCGATATTTCATTTGCATACGAACATATTCTATACCAACCTGCTGTATTGGCCAGTAGGCGCGAACCTGATTTATCAGACCATGGCTCCGATAAGTTCACTGATCGCCTATCCTTTAGAGGTTTTTGGCCTTCCCTTTGCATACAATTGCCTATTTTTCTTCGGATTCGTCATCTCTGGCCTTTGCATGTTCATACTTGCCGACTATCTTGTGAAGAATAAATACGCGGCCTTCATGGCCGGCATCTTTTTTGCTTTCAGCTCTTTCCATATAGCAGAGGCCTACGCGCATCTTGACTGGATGAACCTCGGTTTGGTGCCTCTGGGGTTGTATTTCTTCCTTAGGATGCTTGATGGCGATACAAACCTCAAAAATTCTTTCGGCTTGGGAGCATCTTTAGTGCTTGTGGAGTTTATGGGCGACATTGAACAGGGGATAATGCTGCTGGCGCTGTTCTTTGCCATAGGGGTCTTTTACTTGTCCAGGAGAAGGGGCGCCATAAATCCGAAGGTTGTGAACGCCATAGCCATTTCCTTTCTTATCGCCTTTCTGCTGGGTGCATGGGGATTTATACCGATAATATTGAATATTGGGAATCATGCAACAGCCGGTGTGGTAAACGAATATAATACCCTAAAGACCAACGTTGTCCAGAGTGACGACGTCTTGTCCTTCTTTTTGCCGGATTTTTACAACGGCCCTATTCCTCTAAGCATACTCACAAAATATTATTATAGCGTATTTGGCCCTGGTGGCAACTCGCCGATCGAAAGGACCGGATATATAACGTATACTCTCCTGTTCCTCTTGTTAATAGCACTTTACAAGAGTTTTGAATCCACCAAGTTATGGTTTGCGGTGGCAGTGATATTCGCGCTATTCGCGCTTGGACCCGACATACATGTCCAATCGTACGTAACTAACGTTCCAGGCCCTTTCCTAATTTTGCATTATTTGCCATTGACGAACATAATCATGGAACCTGGAAGATTCGGACTGATAATGTTTCTTGCGTTGTCAATTATCGGAGCTTATGGGATCGTGTATCTCCTTAAGGCGACAGACGGAAAGACAAAATACGGTAAATACGCTGTTATTCTTCTAGTGTCCGCGCTGTTCCTTTTCGAAACTTCTGGTTCTCCCCCAACCACAGGAATGATAACGAATACGACCACCACTGCAACCATACCCAAATTTTATTACGAACTTGGAAACCTTACGGGAAATTTCTCCGTTATGCAGATACCTACCCTACCAGCCAACGATGAATTTAATCTTTATACAGGATGGGATACCTATTATACGACCGCCTCGCACAAGCCCATTTTAGACGGGTATGTGTCTAGAGTAAACTATACCGAGTCCAGCTATCTGTATAGCATACCTCTTGTACTGGAGAGCGAATCCGTACTTGGCGGTGGCTATCCCCCATATCAGTCTCCCATAAATGAAAACTATAGCGACGTGACCCTGATATACCTGTACAATTTCAAGACAGAGTACATAATCATGGATCTGCAGGCTTTTAACAAAACAAACTTCAACCAAACATATGCCTATTTATCTAACATTTTCGGGCCGCCTGTTTATACCGACAACAGCATAATCGCATTTAATACGGAGGCTTCCATAAAGGAACACCTCTTTAAGAATTTTGTTTCCTATCCCGACTTTCAAGAATGGGAACCTATGGAATTTAACTATGCAGGAGGAAATTATCTGGCATGGTCGCCATTGAATGGTGGGGGCATTAGGGTCTATGCGCCATACAACCAATCTGGCAATTCGACTGGATCCAGCTACACCCCTATGGAATTTACAAATGCAACAATAAATTTTGCGGCGATTTCTACGACAAATTCTTCTACGCAGTTGCAGATAGACTTTCAGAAGAATATTACTTCGCTAAAAATTATCGCATCATTGGATATAACACCGGGCGGTGGCCATTATAGCGTGGTGGTGCCAGGATTGGTGCGTGGTGGTGTAGGAAACTTCTTATATTTCATCGTCGTCAACAAGACGACAGGCACATATAATTACGGTCCGAATGATCTTCTTATAGCCAACATGACAATCTCATAGGGTTAGTTGGCTTTTTAGAAATCTAGATACGGTTTATCCGCTAAGGTTATTTTATTGCTTAAGATGAAGATGGACTTGGCGGGATTTGAACCCGCAACCTTTCGCATTCTTGATGAAACTTCTTTTTAAGAAGTTTCAGTGCAAAGCGAACGCGCTGCCGTTGCGCTACAAGCCCATGATTAGAATAGATTTGCCGCCAACCTATAAAAGACGTTGCCTTTGGTGTTTTCCGCCCTTTCTTCCCAGGGGCCAAGATAGGTTTAAATACGTTTTCAATATAGGTAATGTGCGTAAGCACTGCAGCCCTGGTGGATTACTATGGCAAAAAAAGAAGAAGACGAAACAGACGACGAAGATGATGATGACGAGTTCGATGACGAAGGCGACGATGAGGAAGACTGGGACGACGACATGGACAGCGACGACTGAAGTCCCCCTTAGCTTTTCCTTGCTTTTTTAACTCCTTTATTGCCTTTGTAAATAAGTATCAGCAGAGCGGCTGAGATTGCCGCTATCAGCGCTATCATCCCTACGTCGCCGAATGGCAGTTCGAATAGACCTATCTCGGTGATGCTCGCTGTCGTATTTGGAGCCCAGGTGAAGCCGATGGAGTTGAACGGTGTCGTTCCAAGGGTGCATGCGCTTAGGTAGCTATTGCCTAACGAGGCCGCCGCGCTGGGGAGCGGGGACTGGTAGACCTTTATGGGCTCCAGCGGCGTGGTCGGCTCCCCGTAGAAGCTCGCAATCATCTTGGCCTGGCCTATGCCGCATGCTATGACGTTGTAGCTGAATCCTCCCATTGCGTTGGTGGTGACTGACTTGATGAGCCCGGCCTGGGTCGTGCACTGTCCGCTACCGTTTGCAAAGAGGGGTATGCAGTAGGCGTTCGAATTCGGGCAGACGGCTTTTATTGAGTTGCCCCTGTCATCCTTGCCATAGATGTTGCAGTTGATGCTGGTCCCGTAGAGGAGCGAGTTAGGAGGGCCTGGGCAGATTCCGGAATTGCTTGTCGCATAGGTTACCGTCGTAGCGTTTGTCTGCAGGGTCGTGTACTCGGGATTGGCAAGCACGCAGGTTGTGGGATAAGGTGTGGTATTGAAAGGATAGGTGGGGGAACCGAAGGCGCAGAGCTGCTCGCCCTGTTTGCCGAGTCCGTTGTAGTTCAGGTCCTCGCCATAATAAAGGTAGATCGGAGCGTTGGGCAGAGGGACCCAGAACGAGTTTACGCTGTCGAAGCCGTTGTAATTGAAGTAGCCTGCGGTCCCGGTGATGTTGACCGTAGTGCTGTTGGGGTTCGTTACATTTACAACAGAAGTTATGGTAACCGGGATCTGCGTGAGGTTGGCTATATCAGCATCGATTGGCAGATAGATGGTATTGTTGAACCGGTCATTCAGTGCGTATAGGATTCTCTGGTAGCCGTTGACTAGGGGCATGTAGGTATTGAGCTGGCTTAGATATACTATCTGTTTGTACCAATCGAATAGAAGTACAGGGGTGGTGTGAGGCGGCGGTGAAGGTTGCTGCAGGTAAAGGAAGTTTGAAGGCAGGTTGTTCTGGTTTGTTGTGGTAAAGGGAAGGCCTGTGGAGCTCCAGGCGTACTGCGTGCCGTAGTTTGGAGGCGTAATTGGCTGCGAGCTTATGGTGTCGTAGTTGAGCGTCTGGCCGTTAGTCCATTTGTTGACGGAATAGGTAAGCTGTTGGGTGGCGTTGAGTATGGTGTATCCGTTTCCTCCTGCGCTTGCGTTGGCCACAAGGACCCTTCCGAAGCTCCTGTCACTGCTCAGGTTTGCCAGGAGGTGCTGGCTCAGATATAACCCGAAATCAGATAGGTTTTGCACGTACCAGCTGTTGGTTCCGCTTCCCTGGTATTGGAGATAGCTGTCACCGCCTTCAATGTTTGCGGTTAGCGGGCCGGAAGTGGTGGGGAAGGTGGTTCCATAGCTGTATACAGTGTAGGTCTTGTCGATGTTCGGCGGGATGCCGCCAGGTACGTTGTAGAGAGCGGCTGCTGCATTTAAGGCGGCAACACCTGCGTAGCAGACATAGGGACCTGAAACGTATTGGAATTGGTTATAGGTCTCCTTCAGCTCATACGTGTATTTGTAGGGAATGAAGGCCCTGCCGCTGACCGAACTGTTAAGTATTGGGGTGTTTGTAGGCGTGTTTGCATTGGTCGGCTGCGTGCCAATCAGTTGACCGGAGAGCGCCTGCTGGAGGTTTGCTGGAGTAGGGTTTTGGCTCTGCTGCTGCCCGGTCGGACAGCTTGTCGGATTTGGATTAAATAGGGCCGTCTGGGAATTGCAGCCGCTAGATATCCCGCTTGAAGGGCTGCCTGAGCCTCCTGTGAATGCGCTATTGAAGTTTGCGTTGTAGCTGAAGTGCTTCGGAGATCCCTGGTTCTCAAGATATCCGAAGGGATCCTCGAGGAGGAATACCGGCGAGCTGATGTAGCTCAGGCCGAGGTATAGACTGCATCCTCCGCTTGTGCCTTGCATGCTTTGGCTGAGTTGTTGAGGTACCAAAGATGAGCTGCTGATATAGCAGGAGTAAACTGGCGTGCCCTGCAGGGGCTTTGTGTAGTTATATGGCGCGAAGTTGGCCAGGAGGAGCTCCTGGTAGAGGAAGGGACCTGCATTCGGAAGCATTATTGCCACGGTGCCGCTTGCGTCTCCCGAGAACCCAATGCGGTCCTTGGAAGCGCTGTTGCCGGAGCTGGTTGGTGAGAGCTGCGGGCCTACCGGTACGTAGAGGCTATTCTGCATGTTGCTTGGGTTATATTGGCAACCAGATAAACCTGATCCCGTGCCTACTGAGCCTGTTGTGGCTGAGCAGAAGGTGGTGGTGCCTACGGTAGCCGAGAGTATCCAGCCGTAAGCAGGATAGATGTTGTTTTGGAAGGTGCTTGCAGCTGCAAGGGAGATATAGGAGCTGGCGCCGTTGTCGGCGGTGCTGCCGCAGGTGTAGAGATACCCTTGGCTTGTTTGGCCTCCGGAGACCGTTTCGCATGTTCCTGCCTGCAGGGCTACGACCGGAGTGCATCCGTTATTGCAATCGCTTTGTGGCGGAGTTGAGGTGAAGCATGTGGGCGAGGCTCCGGAGGGAATGTATTGGGTAGTTCCAGACTGCAGGAAAGAACCGCTTGAGATGGCCCCGCTGCTTGAAGTCTGGCACTGGTTGGAGACCCAGACGTCGTTTGTGAATGATGGGTTTATTGGCACGTCGGAACCTGTGGAGTTGATTACCCTTAGGGTGAGGATGTTGAAGTTTTGCGATGCGGTTCCATACCAGTCGTCCAGTACGTAGAGATATCCGTTCACGTCGGTTATGGCTATTGGGTGATGATTTGTGAGGCTATCGAGATTGGCAGCGGCGGATACGGAGGATCCTGAGGAGACGGGGATCGGAATTCCGAAGAGTCCGCCGTTCTGCATCCATTGCGCTACATTTAGTATGGAATTTGGAGTTGGAGGAGTGGTGCTTTGTTGGTTGGAACCTGTGCTGAACGCTGTTACCGAAGTGCCCTGGCTGCTTGGCGGATATATTCCGTATGCGAGTGGAATTATGTTTAGCGGCTGGAGGGAGTTGCCGCTGTAAACCGCGATCTCTCCCAAGTTAGGACTTGCGAGGTAAACCGTTCCGATGTCAGGGGATGCTGCGATTTCGGTAAATATCGCCCCGTTCCATGCACTGAATATCGCCGACCATGTGGTTAGGCTTGAGCTGGTCAGCGGAGCTGAGACGGTGACTGTATCACACGACGTGCTTGTAGGAGATGTGATAGACATAAGACCGGCAAGATTGGAAAACGAGGAAGGGGGACCGCAGAGGGCACCATTCGTAAGAACATTTGAGATCTTGACAAGGGTGGTGCTGCTGGTGCTCGTTCCTTTGCCGCCTACCTGGTCAGGGCTGATGGTGGAGCCCTGTAGGTTTCCTATTATGAAAATGTCACCGTTGTTATCGGCAGAGATGTTATATGGGATAAAGCCCTGCAGGTTGGAGGTTGTTGTGGGCATGTTTAAAGATAGAGGAGTCGTTGTTTGCAGTGATTGAACGTTTGAGAGGCTCGCTAGGGAGAGTACTTTGATTACATATGCGGTGTTGTTCTGCTCTTTTATGACATTCGCCCAGTAGGACTGCCAGCCTTTGTTCCACTGGGTCTGGCAGGCCGCATCGTTGTTTGGATTGCCAGTTACATCGCATGTCACCGTGTTGCTTCCTGGGAGGAATGGAAGGGGCACGTTTGTCGCGTTGTAGTAGCCATGAGGATAAAGCCTTATGATTGCGATATTGTACGGATTCGCGGTGTTGCAGTTGGTTGGTTGCGCTGCGCAATTATAAAGGACGTAGACATAATTATTCGAAGTGGCTGATATGGAGATCGGATTGGTTATGTTATACGCCATAAAAGGGTTTGGCGAACCGCTTGAACAGGAAGTAAAAGATGCTAGAAACGTAGGTACAAAGCTGCATAAAATCCCAACTGAAGCGGAGCTTTGCCCTGATGAATAGTTAGCTACTGGAATCACGTTAACTCCAATATTGATTGAGAGCCCTGATGCGGTGAGCGTGCCTAGTATGTGTGGGCCTTGCCCAAGTCCGGAAGATAACGATTGCTGGCATATTTCTATAGGAGTAGCAGGAGGGCAGGCAGCGAGGCTACCGGGATTGGAGGAATTTACAAATAAATCATTTGGAAGATCTATCGGGAATTGGTCCTCTGAGACGGCCGGTGCATAATAATTCCAAGGGGTGTAGATACCCTCAGACATCGCTGTCATGTTGGTATTGCTTATCGGGTCTGAAGAGTTGAGGGTAAGGCTGTAATTATAGTAAAGGAAAGGGAGAATGTTGGTGGGGAAGGTGTTGTAGGTCACACCCGTTACCTCATTGAAAGGGATGTAGTTATTAACCACTGAGGCTAGGGTTGTTGTTTCGGTGTAGGTATAATTAAAGATACATGGAGGAGCCAGATACTCAAGCCCTGGAGCTGTGAGGGTCTGAGCTTGTCCACCTTGAAATGTGGTCGTTGTTGTGGTTGTTGTGGTTGTAGGATTATTAGGAGTAGGGGTCACAACGGCGCCGCCACCGCCTGGGCAGGCAGTTTGGCTGATGTCCGATTGAGGCATGTATTGACAGTAGCAGTAGTTATGCGAGGGGCAGTTTTTTGCCAGGCCGGCGGCACCGCCGCAGCCCGTAGGATAGTAAGTGCACCAAAGATTGAAGTTTGTGCCGCCTTTGCTTAGAGTATACGCGGCCTGGAAAGATTGTAGTGGATCGAGTGCGGCACCGGTACAGCCAGCAGCTGAAACGCTGGAGCCTGTGCCAGTGCATGTGACATATTGCGGCTCGTAGCATGTGTTTATCTGCACGACTCCGACGTCTAAGTTCGCTGAATTCGGATTTGCTGTTGATCCGCTGATGCCGCTGCATTTGCCTGGATTGGGGCTCACTTCAGTGGGGCTTCCGCCGCTTTCCGCCTGCGCTATCGCGACTATGGTATCCAAAGCGAGTCCGCTCGAAAATCCTGCTGCTATTGCACAGGCCTGTAGTTGAGGCACTGAAAGTCTGCCGCTTGACGCAGAAGGACAAGTGCCGCTGGGAGTGGTTGGAGTAGTTGGTTGGGTAGGAGTGGTGGGAGTAGTCGGAGTGGTTGGAGTAGTTGTGGTGGCTGTGGTGGGAGTGGCTGCGGGTATTAGACCGAAATTTGCGAATTCTGAATTCCAGGACCAGATTGCATGCTGGGCACTTGAAGGCACCCCCTGGAAGATGTAGGAGAATGAATGGTAGGAATTGGAGAGTGAGCCGTCAACCAATGGCGAATAGTTTTCTTCATAGGTGTTCGTGTAACCCGGATTCTCTACTTCAAGAGGACTCACAGTGGCGACTGGAAACAGAGGATCAGGAGTTCCCTGAATTGGAATAGGAAGTACTGTTGTTGTGAGCATCACTGATGTAACAAGCGGGATAGGATAAGCCAGACAGACGTCTCCTCCAATAAAGGAGCCCGGATTTGCATAGAAGTAGTATTGATCCCTTGGATTTGGCTCTTTGGCGGGATTTGCGGGACAAGTCAGGAAGTTGGGCCCGTTCCTCGTGTTATACTGAGTGACGGCGAGCGTCGGAGAACCGGCAAGCCCAGAGCCCAGTGAAGGCGTCTCAATTATAGGAATGGGAGTCGTAGTGTAGGTTGTTGTTATTATGCAGAGTATTGGAAGCGGTTCGATTGTGCTTTGGCCCGCCGCGCCTGTGGCGCTGTCTGAATCGCATTGTGCGTCTCCAGAAGCCTGATTAGCGTTTCCTCCGGAAGTCGGAGATCCGCCGCTAGTGGGTTGAGGTGTTCCTCCACCACCGCCACTATCAGAGAAGGTCGGAAGTGAGACGTTTTTCAAAGTCAGAGTTAGATTAGAATTGATACTGTAGTTAGAGGTCTGGTTGCCTGATAATGAAGTAGTGTAGGAAGTTGGAGAAGCAGAAGATGTACCTGCAAAATAAATTGCTACTAGTGAAAAAGTGAGTAATATGAAAAGAGCAGAAAAGATTCTCTTTTGCGCATTGACAATCTTAGTCATGATTCCATAGGCAAGAGTAACTATTTATATCTTCAGATGAACGGTAGAATATAACTGGGATTAAAACAAGTTCACTCCGATTGACCTTATAATTTTCTTGATATAAATGTAAACGGGATTGGTGTTCCTCTTCACGTCCTTTATCATCGGCTTGTATCTTGTCTTTTCCTCAGGCGTAAGTTTGCCCTCCTTTACCACGGTCTGCTTCTTTCCGTCAACCACGCTAGTCTCGGTCTTGCTTATTACCTCCTTTTTGATCATCGCATACCATTCGTCAAGACTGTTTCCGTGTTTCTTTATCATCCTGAGGAAGTCGTTCATCACTATCTTCCTCCTCTTGCCTGTCCTGTCCTCCTCAGCGGCGGGTATCAGCGCTGCCTTGTCGCAGATTTCCTCTATGTCTGCCTGGGAGAATCCCATGGTTGCACGGGCGAGCCTTCCGAAATTTATGTGGGCAAGGGGCATCTTCCTTGTGTTGTATATGAATGCGGATCTTCTTGACTTATAATCAGGAGGTGGAACGTAAATTGATTCCCCGAATCTTTTGCTTCTCTTCAATGCAGAATCTATATCCCAGGGCTGGTTCGTTGCTCCGATTATGAATATTCCTTCAGGATTCTTTTCGATCCCGTCCATCTCCTGAAGGAACTGGTTAACTGCCATCCTCATGTAACTTTGCTGCTCTCCTCCGCCGCCTCCGCTCCTCTTCATTCCGAGCGCATCGATTTCGTCGAAGAATACAATCACAGGAGTGTTCGCCCTCGCCTGCTCGAAGATTGCGTGCATATTCTTTTCCGTGTTCCCTGCATACATGTCCACTATCTCGTTTATTCTCGCGATGATGACGTTCGAGCCCGTCTCTCCGCCGATGGCATTGACTAGGTAGGTTTTTCCGTTGCCTGGCGGACCGTAGAAGATCACGCCGAGGCCCAGCTTTTTCCAGTATGCCTTGAGAAGCTCGGGCTTCCTTATCGGCAGGAGTATGTTCTCGTAGATGAGCTTCTTCTGCTCCTCCATCCCGACTACGTCCTTGAACTTTATGTTTGATTTGTGGAACCTGACCTTCTTTATCTGGCCCTCCGTTATCTCTGTCTTGTCCCCTCCTGTTCCTATCTTCGCCTTCTCTCCGCTTCCCACGGTTCCGGTGCTGGTCTCGGAGCTCAGCTTGGTCTTGAGTTGGTCAAGCCTCGCCTTCGCCTGCTCGTAGTTGGGATTCCTGCTCAGCGCCCTTTCGTACCATTCCTTGGCTCCCTGGTAGTCGTGCTGGTATTCCGATATGATCCCCATCACGTAGGGTGCGTCGTAGCTTTCGGGCTCCATGTCGAGCACGTGCTCGGCGTCCCTGGTGGCGTCGGTGTAGTTGTTGAGTATCGCGTAGGAGAGCGCCCTGTTGAAGTATGCGCTTGAGTATTTGGGATCTGCAGTTATGGCTTGGGAATAGAGCTGCACCGCCTCCTCGAACTTGTTTTCCTCGAAGGCCTTGCCAGCCTGCGTATAGTATTCCTTGGCCTGAGGGTTGTCTGTTCCCGCAGCCTTCGGCTTCTGCTCGGCTGCGGCATCACTTCCCGTGGAAGCACTGGCCATGATATAGATAAGCCTTTAATCATATTTATATCCTTATGCTCTCAATCGCTCCGGATTCGCTTTGTGCGTGCTTATTTCCTTTCCCTCCTGTCAAGCAGGATATTCAGTTCCGCGTCAACCTGGCTTATGTACTCGTTTTCCCTGCTGATGTTCTCCAGTCTGCAGCTTTTGAACTTCCTGACAAGATCAGCCGCCTTCCTGTTCAGTTCCTTCAGCCCGATATTTTTTACTTTGTACTCCCCGTTTATCTGCCTAACGACGAGCTGGCTGTCCGAAGAGAGTAAGACTTCTGTGGCGTATCCAAATTCGGCTCCGGCTTTCTCCAGCGCGGCTATTATGGCAAGATATTCAGCCTCGTTGTTTGTCTTTATTCCGTTGTAGAAGGAGTATTTGACTAGCAACTTCCCTTTTTCGTCGAAGATTTGGTATCCGGATGCGCTCTCGCCAGGATTGCTCCTTGAGGCCCCGTCAGTATATATGTGAATCATGAGTTCGCCCACTAGAGACTTATTCAGGCTTTTTGCCTATGATGTTTACAACGGTAATCCGGTGTTCGCTCCTCCTTGCGCCTTCAGAGCCTACGGACCTAAGCGAGTCGAGCAGGGCGTCCCTCATTTTCATGAGCCTCTTGTGGTAAGCCCCGTACTTTACCGCAAATTCGGATGGCCGTATCTCAAGCTCCTCGCTTACGAAAGAGACAACCGAGTCGTATATCTCCTTTGTCACCTCCCTGAGAAGCTGTTCGTCCTCGTTGAGCAGCCTAGAGACATTGTAATCCTTGATTGCTGTGATGTCGACCTTGTCGGTAGGCCTCCCCAGTTCCTTCGAAGCCTTCGCAAAGTCCTCGTTCAGGTATTCCAAGTTTCCTGTGATCGTGCCCCTTACCTCTTTGTCCAGATGCTTGTAGAAGGCGTTCGCCTCCGCGAATACAAGTATGTTAAGGTGGTTTGTCTCGGTTATTGTTCTCTCATCCGCGCCGTTGGTCTCCTTTATCTCTTTCAGTTTTTCCCTTACCTCCCTTGCCTTTTCATTGACAAAGGCTACTATCGCTATTTCCTGGAGTCCTTCTGGATATTGGCTGGTTGTCTGTCCTTTGCTGCTGTTCTCTATGAGCACGGCTATCGGCTCAAATCCCGCGTTCCTTGCAAGCTTGGCGGCATCCCATCCGTCAACGTCCTTCTTTGCGGAATCTGCACCGTTCTTGAGGAGGAATTTGACGGCTTCTGTCTGCCCGTTCACAGCTGCCAGCATTAGTGGAGTCGAACCGTCGTCGTCAGCCTCATTTATATTTGCACCGTCCTTGAGACAGCGCTGAAGAATCTCTAGGTTGCCGATAACCGCAGCGTAGAACATGTCTTCCACTATCTTGCTTAGCTTTCCCATTAAATCGTTTTCATATGGATAGTATGCTTATTTATTAGTAAATGTTGAGCTTTCTGAGCTTTCCTACTTCGCCGTAATCGAAGGTCTCGCCTTCTCCTATGCAGAAGGCCTTCATCCTGTCTATATCCAGCATCTTTTTGAATACTGGTGCCATCTCTTTGACATTTTCCATGTTGACTCCAACTCCTTCTGCAAAATAGTTCATTGCAGGAACCACTATTATCTCTCGTTTATCTTTCATCTTCCCATATAGAAAACATCTTAGCTTCTCCTTGATGCCCAGATTGTTGTAGAGAGTTATTGCTGGATGGATATGGCCCATGATGAGTGTGCTGCCTTCCTTATTCTTGGGTAGTTCTTCTCCGTGGAAAAAGAGGAAATCTGAGATCAATGCCTCCTGCCCATATACTACAATGTCGAGCGGCCTTTTGAGCTGGTCGATGAAATTATCATGGTTTCCCTTTATCAAGATTATCTTTTTAATCTTGAGCTCCTTCCTGAGGTAGTTTACAAACTCGCGGAACTCGTTGAACTCCTCCACATGGACCTTTGAGAACTCGTTCTTTATGTCGCCATCGACGATTATCTGCTCCGCGCCGGTTTTTTCAACCGCCTTTTTCAGGATTTCCTTTATATTCTTCAGGTTTACTTTCGGAAGAAAAGTTCCCCTATCCGCCACGACACCTTCGTATCCTAAATGAAGGTCGGTGCAGACTATCGCAGAGAGCGGTTTTATGTATAGTACGGGAAGGCCGTCTATTATTTCAATTCCCTTTCTTAGCATCATCGGATTCAACTTTCTTTCCTATCTTTTTCATCACGAGCTTGTGCAGCTCCCTCAAATGCCTCCTCCTGTCTTTCATCATGATTACATCTGCGGCGCCTGTTGCTATAAGATTATGTGAAAATGGCGAAGGAACGTCAGTCTCTATCACTTTGTACTTTATCTCACCCTTTGCCATACCCTTGATTACCTCCTTGGTCCTTGGAAGGTCCATTACGTCCTCCATTATCTCCCTGTAGGTTTCTTTTATTATGGGAAAGTTGGGACTTATCTCCTCAGCGGCCTTGAGTATGAACTGTGAATTTATCTGCTGCTTCCTGACGCTTATCTTCTTCCCCTTGTAGTTCCTCAGTATCATGAGGCTCCTTGCTGCGGAATACCTGAAACGCCTTTTCATCATCTCTGTTCTTCTGATATTTTCCTTGAGCATTCGGTTTGTGTCGACTTCCTGGAGCTCTTTCATTAAATTTTCAATTTCCTTTTTATCCAGATCGATTTCCTCTCCAGTTGCGATCACGAAGCCGTTGTCCGCTATGTTTATTGCAACATCAGTCTGGTAAAAGTCTCCCACGAGTATTCCCAATATTCTGGAGAGAGCGTCATTGACCCTTCTTCCGTACAAGCTATGGAATACCAGGAGGTTCTTCACATTCTCAGGGTCTTTTGTTTTCTCTATCAGCATGAGTTTGTCATTAGGCACTATTCCAGTATAGGCGAGTTGTTCCGCAAAATAGGTATATATCGAGCTTTTTGCATTCTCATCGATCGGCATACTGTCAAGTATAGATCTCCATTCGGGAACCTTTTTACCCTTTTTCTTGAAAATTGTAAGTTTCCTCTTTCCAACTCCTTCATCCTTAAGGACCTTTGAAAATCTGCCCCTGAAATTTCCTATTTCAAGCGCAAGTTCATAACTCAGAGGCAATTGCTCAGAGAACCATGGCGGGATTGTCGGTATCTGCCCGGGAGCTGGGGTGACATAGGCTTTCATGACCCTTGAGAATTCGTACCTCAGAGGCTTGCCCGCAAGTACGAAGACGTCTCCTGGCTTGAGTCTTGAAAGGAATTCTTCTTCTATGCTTCCTATCCACTTGTTTTCGGTTGTCATGACGTCTATTGCAACCTCGTCAGGTATGGTGCCGATATTCATGAAATAGATAAGGCGAGTGAGCTTGCCCCTTCTTCCGAAGGTCTTCTCCTTCTCATCGTACCAGATCTTTGCGTAGACCCTCCTGCTCTCCAGCCCGACATACATTCCCGATAGGTATTCAAGAAGGGCCATGTAGTCCTGCTTTTCGAGCGTGTGGTAGGGATAGGCCTTCCTTATTGTAAGGTAAGCTTCGTCAACTCCCCACTTCTTCACCTGCGACATCCCCACCAGGTGCTGGGCGAGCACGTCAAGCGCGTTCTGGGGGGCCATTGCCGAATCGAGATGCCTTTTCTTGGCGGCGTCGAGCATCACCGAGCATTCCACAAGGTCGTCCCTGTTTGTGACTATCACTTCCCCTTTTGCTATGTCGTTGAAGCTGTGCCCGCTTCTTCCTATCCGCTGGATGGCGCGGGAGACGCTCTTGGGCGAGCCTATCTGGATGACATTGTCTATGCTTCCTATGTCTATGCCGAGCTCGAGGCTGGTTGAAGAGACAGCCGCCTTGAGGCTTCCCTTCTTAAGGAGCTCCTCCACGCCTAACCTTACTTCCCTTGAGAGCGAACCATGGTGAGCTGCGATTGAGGATTCATCGTATTTGTACCTTTTCATCAGGTTGTAAACGACCCGCTCGGTGCCGCTCCTCGTGTTTGTGAAGATGAGGGTTGTCGTATTCTTGCTTATTATCCCGTCAAGCGTGCTGTAGATCGAGTTCTCAATCAGCTCGTCGCTCGCGTTTATCATGTCCGTGACCGGGCACATGGCTATGTATTCCATCTTCTTGTCCCATGTCGCGTCTATGATGTAGCAGTCCCTTGGGGTCTGTTCGTCCTTGTAGCCTACGAGATATTTTGCACCTTCTTCGAGAGGATGCAGCGTTGCGCCGAGCCCTACCCTGACAAAGTCGTGGCCTATCTGTTCGGCGAGTCTTTCTATTGAAAGGGAGAGATGGACGCCCCTCTTGTTGTTCACAAGTTCGTGCAGCTCGTCAACTATCAGATACCTGACCTCCTTCATGTTCTCCGCAAATCTCGGCGAGTTGAGGAGTATCGCAAGGCTTTCCGGAGTCGTGACAAGTATATTTGGAGGATGGGCCAGCATCTTCTGCCTGTCCTTTGTGGGCGTGTCTCCAGTTCTTATCCCAGCAGTTATCTTTGTCAGGGGTATGGAAATGTCTTTGTATATCTCCTCAAGTGGGACGTTCAGGTTCCTGTAGACATCATTGTTAAGCGCCTTAAGGGGAGAGATGTAAATGCAGTATATCTTCTCCTCCAGCTTGTTTTCTATGGCGAGGTTCATCAGGTCGCTGAGGACCGCCATGAATGCGGAAAAGGTCTTTCCGCTTCCCGTAGGAGCGGTTATGAGAAGGTTCTTCTTCTCCCTTATGAGCTTGAACGAGTAACGCTGCGGAGGCGTAGGCTCCTTGTATTTGGCGGCAAACCAGTTCCTAACGAACGGGTTGAGGCTCTCCAGACTCTGCTGAGCCGTGAACGGCTCTTTGTAAAATTCTATCATAACGGTCACAAGGATGAGAAGGTGAAACTAGGTCGCACTCTCCACTATTATATGTCGCGAAAAATATAATAAAGGTAGCGAAATTGTCAGGTATTGTGTCAAGGTGCAGTATATCCGGAGGTCCAGAAACTTGTAAATACCACATTCGTAGTTATTATGCCGTTTTGAAGATTGCCGGAGTAGTCGTTTGCGCTGCCGTCGAGTTGCCACCACCCTACAAGATTATTTAGGTTTTGTGGATCTCCTCCGATTCCTTCTTTGTAGAGAGCATTTATTTCGCTTGCAGACAGTGTGGTGTTGTAGAGTTGGATATTTGCAAGCATGCCGTTGAATGTCGAGTAACTTGAGTTTGTTCCGCCGATGTAAGCTATTGAACTGGCTGTGACTGTAACAGGTGTAGCACATTCTACTCCTAATCCGAACGGTACTCCGTTTAGATATAACTTGTCGGTATTTGCGTTTGTTCCGTATGATGCTGCGACAAAAACCCAGGTGTTTTGAAATGTGGATGAAGTTATTCCATAAGTATTGTTGCCGTTAGTTACTCCAAAACAGTTATTTCCAAATCCGATACCGTTTAGCTTTGGACCATATGAAAAGATAGTTTGACCGTTATTTTTAGACTTGGAGAACATCCAAAAGGTGAGGGTGCTTGAAACTCCTGGAGCAGGAACAAGTAAATTAGACACTATAATATTGCTAATATTTCCCATCGAGCGGAACTGTGCAACATATTGAGGAAGTGGATTGTTGCATACTCCTTCAGTGTTGATATATGCTGTCGTTCCGGTGCCGTTTGGCCTGTAGACCTGACAGGGACCTGGAGCCTGAGGTATAATGCAACAGGGTGGGTTAAAAAATCCAAGCCCAAAAAGTACAATAAGGAAAATTACAGTTATCGAAATAAATAAAAGTAGGTTCCTTTTAAGACTAGGCATATTTTTCCTTTTCGGTGGTTCATAGAGGACTCCCAACACTCCTCCTATTAACATTGTTGTGGGAATTAGAAAAGGTAGAAAGAATGAGAATAAGGATAAAATATCGAAAGGAAAAGGAGATGGAATCCCTCCTGGAGATAGTAATAATTTAAATAACAAAGTAAATGAAAGTAGCGATTCGGCTATTAGTAAAAAACCTATATTAAAATGCTGATATGGCCGAAAAGCTAAAATTGCGCCTTCTATGATTAGAATTAAGGGAATAGCTAGAAAATATATAGCATGAAGGAAGATTCCTAGGGCCATTATTATTCCAAACGCTATTCCTATTATTATAGCTATTCTACCGCCAAGATATCTTAGAAGGTTGTTATCTCTAATAGACATTATTATGTCCTCAGCATGATGGGGATAGTAGTCTATTTATTATTATCGCTACATTATACTAACAAGTAACGGTGG
>Ga0181520_10005373_pt1 | contig 20495 bp, 21 predicted proteins | sample PEATcosm2014_Bin_29_FD_132451 | JGI IMG/M metagenome (GOLD analysis project Ga0181520, IMG submission 132451) | Peatland microbial communities from MTU Mesocosm Facility, Houghton, MI, USA - PEATcosm2014_Bin02_30_metaG | ecosystem: Environmental > Terrestrial > Soil > Wetlands > Peat | place... | reverse complement strand
TCATGGGCAAAGAAGTCGCCCGACTCGCAGATTGGCCCCACTACGTCCACCACCCTCGCCTTGCCCGCGCGAGGCCTGAGCGGCACAATCTCGTGGTGCGCCTGGTAGAGCGCCGGACGGATCAGGTCGTTCATGGCCGCATCGGTAATCACAAAGGTCTTCTTGCCGTTGCGCTTCACCTGGAGCACACGCGCCACCAGCGCCCCGGCCTGCGCCACAAGAAAGCGGCCCGGTTCCATGAGCAGCTTGCCTTCGAAATCGCCCAGCGCCTTGTCGATGGCGGCAGCGTACTCGCGCACCTTGGCCGCCGCGTCCCACCCCGCAGCCGAAGACCTGGCTGTGGGGACCCCGGTGTCCCACCCCGCAGCCGAAGACCTGGCTGTGGGGACCCCGGTATCCCACCCCGCAGCCGAAGACCTGGCTGTGGGGACCCCGGTGTCGAAGGTGCCCGCGTGGTAGTCGATCCCCAGGCCGCCGCCTGCATCGACTGACTTGAGCACGATGCCTTCGCGCTTGAGCTGCCGCACCAGCTTGGCGACCCGCTCCACGGCCGCGCCAAAGGGCAGCGCCGAGCGGATCTGCGAGCCGATATGCACACTTACGCCGTGCGCCTCAAGCCAGCGATGGCCAGCCACGCTTTTGTAGATGCGCAGCGCCTGGCGGATATCGACGCCGAACTTGTGTTCCTTCAGACCGGTCGAGATATACGGATGCGTTTCGGCAAAGACATCCGGATTGACGCGCAGGGCAAAGCGCGCCTTCTTTTTGATCTTGGCCGCTCGCGCAGCAAGCAGCGCCAACTCCGCTTCGCTCTCCACGTTGAATTCGAGAATATCCGCCTTCAGCGCCTGGTCGATCTCGTCAGCCGTCTTGCCCGCGCCGGAAAAGACCACCCGCCCGGCAGCCTCCGGCGCGGCCGTCAGCACGCGCGCCAGCTCGCCTCCAGAGACGATGTCGAAGCCCGCTCCGCGGTCCGCCAGCAGCTTAAGAATCGCCAGAGCCGAGTTGGCCTTCATCGCGTAGCAAACCAGGTGCTCCCGGTCAGCAAGCGCCTCCTGAAACATCCCCAGCCGCTCTACGATCTGGTCGGCAGAATAGACATAGAGCGGTGTTCCATGACGCTTGGCCAGCGCTTCAAGCGAGAGTTTGCCGCAGTACAGGGCGCTCTCCGTCTGCGGATAGTGAAAGGGGCGCGGCGATGGTGCGGCTTGTCTTGTCAAAATTGGATCCCAAAGGAAAGGTCTACCTTTGAGCCTACAGCATTCTGCGGCAAGAACCGGCTAGTCTCCCGAGTCCGATGTTCGCATCATGAATCGGGGCGCGAGAAAGCCGGATTCCTCGCTCGCTACCCCCGAAATGAAATGCGTTCGGGGCCCTTTCACTGAGCATCGCAGTCGCAATTCTGCCCGGAATTTTGGAACCAGGACACTAGGGGCGGGCTGGCAGCGGCTGGATCTTTGGCGCGGCTTCCACAACCAGGCGCACCAACTGTGCTATCTGAGATTTGTGGATCACCCGCTTGGTCAGCCTTTCATCCAGGCGATTCACTACGATCAGGTCGAGCGACGGCACGATTACGGCGTATTGGCCCAGATGCCCCTCTGCCCAGTAGCTGCTCTTGGGAAAGAGTATTCTCGGCCTTGGCCCGCTGGCCGAGGCGCCTGTCCACCAGAGATAGCCATATCCGCCGGATTCGGTGTCGGAGTAGGGCTGGGTGCTGGCCTTCACCCACGCTGCGGGCACCACCTGCGTCCCGTTCCAACTTCCTCCGTGCAGATAGAGCAGGGCAAATCGCGCAAAATCGCGGGCGCTCATATCGAACGTATAGGCGGGAAAACGCGAATCGAAGCTGCGAATGTACTCGCCGTCGCGCGCTTTGAAGTCCTGCATCCCGATCGGCTGCGCAATCCTCCGATCGTAGGCGTCGAAGATCTTTTCCCCGGTTGCTGTTTCGTAGATGAAGCCCAGGGCATTGAAGTCCCAGTTGTTGTAGTACCAGAAGGTTCCCGGCGGATGAGAGCCGCGTGGCGGCTTCTCTTGCTCCATCCCCTTGGTTTCGTAAGTAGCCGGATGGTAGACGCCAGAACGCGCTTCCAGCAGATCGCGCACCGTCGCCTGCTTCTCTTCCGGTGTGAGCGATGGCTTCTTGTCGTCGATGCCCAGTTTCTCCAGCGTATCGTCCAGGTTGATCTTGCCCTCGGACACGGCGATGCCGATCAGCGAATTGAGCAGGCTCTTGCGGCAGGAGTGCAGATTTGACGGGTGACTTACATCGCCCCAGGCGGCCACCACCACGCCATGCTGCACAATCATGACGGAAGTGGAACCGATCTCCTCGGCAAACAGATGAATCTTGTCAAGATCCTTCGATTGCCACCCGGCCTGCTCCGGCGAAACCAGGCGCTGCCATTCCAGGCCCGGCACGGCGCCCGATTGGCCCCAGGCTTGAGATGCAATGGAAACGATCAGAATCGATATCAGGGAAGACAGCTTCTTCATGCCGACCACTATAGCGCAGGCCAGCGTCCTGCGGTATTCTAGCCCTCAGGTTGCCGCAGCCACTCCGCCAGAAGGGCCGCAACCTTTTGCGGCTGCTCGAAGGCGGCAAAGTGGCCGGCATCTGGCAGCAGATGCGATTCGCAGCCGCCCGGCGCGGCTCTGAAGGCTTCCATCTCTACCGGAGTGACTCCGGGGTCTTCGCCGCCGGCAATGGCCAGCACCGGCGCGCCGATGGTAGCCACAGTGGGCACCGAATCCGGACGGGTTGCCAAGCCCGCCTGCACGGCCGCCAGGGCGCCCGGCGTAAGCGTCATGCGCGCCCGCAACTGCGTCACGATCTCCGGATGCCGCTCTTTTGCAGTGGTTCCAATGAGGGTCTGCGCCATGCCGTCAAAGAGCGCCGCGCTGCCACCGGCTCTCGCCTGCGCAATGGTCGCGGCGCGCCGAGTGAAGTTGGCCGCGGCATCGGGCTGGGGCTTGGAGCAGACAAACGCCAGTCCGCGCACCCGCTGCGGCGCTCTGCGCCAAATCTCCAGCAGCACGTAGCCGCCAATCGAGCAGCCGGCAAAGACCGCTTCCGGCAGGCCGAGATGGTCAAGCAGCGCCAGCACATCCGCCGCCAGTTGCCCAACAGACAGCACCGGCGCATCGGGAACCAGCGAGAACCCGCCCACCGGCAGAGTCCCCAGTTCCGAGACCCCGTGCCCGCGCAGATCCGGAACAATGGCGCGTACGCCAGCCAGATCCTCTGTCAGGGGACGCCAATACTCGCCGTCCAAGGGCGTTGGATGCAGGAAAACGACCGGCAACCCGGCTCCGCTGTCACGAAAGCCGAGCCGCGCTCCGTCCGATTGATAAACACTGTTCATACATTAGGAGGATACGCTCCGGGAGCCCCAGGGAGGCCAATCGGCTCCTCGGGAATCCCGATCCATCCGGCGACATAGGCCACGCCCACAAATCCGCCGGAGAAGAAGAACCCTACCACGGCGATGATGCGGATCACAGCCACATCCCATCCGTATGCCAGCGCCAGCGCCTGGCAAACCCCAGCGACCTGCCGGCCCACAATCGGCCGGTAGAGCGGCCTGGCAGGCATGGGCTGCGCCGCTTGGATCGGAGATCCACAACTCGAACAAAAGCGCGCGCTCAACGGCTGTTGCGTTCCGCAGCGATGACAGAATACCGGCATACTCAATCCCTCCAACCCAACCTCAAACACCTGCAAGATACGAAGACTTGCTCCTTGTGGTTCCCTTCCGCGGGGCGGGTGGGAAAAGCAGGCTCACAGCCATCGTGCTTCAAGAGCTTATCGAGAATCAATCCGAGTTCCGGGATTCAAGCCCGCTGGGGACTTTGCCAATAGCTCCGGGCTTTGGGCACAAGTTGGACTCTTGGGCAGACCCCCAGATTCTTGGGCAAGATGTGGTCTCTAGCGCGTACTCGATTCCGGCCGTCTCTGCAACGGATTGGCTCTCTGGTAATTTTCGGTTTGGCGACGATCCAACCAGACTCAAGACGCGGCCAGGATTCACCAGGTAGGTTATTTGGCCTGTGGGAATCAACCGAATCCATCCCCGGACGAATCGATGATCACTTTCCGATACTTCAACGTGAGGGGCCGTATCCAACATGCGCCTGAGGCAGTCTCTCAGGCATCGCCAGGCTTCCTGAGCAACGCATACAGGCCGGTCACGGGAAGGCCTAGCTCATTGCGCAGGAAGCCCTCTTCCAGCCGTACAACGATAAGTCCTGCCTGCTTCGCAACCTCGCGAACGTGCTCCGGATGATGCGTGTAACGCCCGGATGGGGTGAGCTCAAAGGGGTATCTCTCGCCGCGCTCCACGCTAAAGCCAAACAGGCCGCCTGGCTTGAGCCGCCGGGCCGCCCCCGACGCCACCGGGCCCAAGTCACCAAAATAAATCAGGCAGTCGCAGGAGGCAATCAGGTCGAACTGACCCTGCGCCTGGCCGAGCCAGTCCACGATCTCAGCTACCTCCAGCCGGTCATAGATGCCGCGCTCACGGGCTAGTTCTATCATCTTTGGGGACAGATCGATCCCCGTCATGCCCGCCGCCCAACCCTTCAAACCAATGCCAACCAGCCCGGTTCCGCAACCGATATCTAGAATCTCAAGCCCTGCGGCGTCGCCCATCTCCGACCGGATCAGATCCTGAAGGCGCTCCGGAGCCTGGTAGCTCAACTGGTCGCGCATCCTCTTGTCATAAACTGGGGAAAAATTGTCGAAGGTCATCCGGACGCAGTCGTCCGGCATGCGCGGCGGCGAATCGCCCCGCAGCGCCGCCAGTTGGTGGAAGATCACAGGATCTTCTACCCCGCAGTTCAAGTACTTTTCATAAGCATCGCGCCTCAGGTCATGCAGCCCGGCGGTCCCGGCAGCGCGGCCCAAGGCATGCCACGCGTTCGGGTCCTCCGGATTCACCTCCGTCGCTCTCTTCGCGAACACAATTGCAGTCTGGCCGCTGCCGTATTCGCTGAATCGAATTGCTAGATTGATCAACTCGCCAGTTGAGAACTCACGCGGCGCACCGGTCGATCCATCGGCCCATACCAGCAGGCCCGTATCGATTCCGTCGTCGATCCAGCGACCGACATCGGCGCTCTGGCCCTCGGGCAGCAACGGCCCAACCAATGCCCGGAGCTCGTCCACGCTGCGGCTGCCGTCGCATAATTCGGCGATCAGCGCGCCCTGTCCGTTCATTGTATACAGGCGATCGGAACCGGGATTGTATGCAACATATCCCTCGTCTGTCGCGATCGTGCCGACCGCGGGATTGAGCATCGGATTAGTCATTGACGTAACCGGGCACATTCCCTTGAGCGTATCTCCGCATCACTTGAGATCGGCCGAGGCTGGGCATGCAACAACTCTCAAGCATCAGGTCTTTGAGACGCAACGGCACGCGCAGCCAAGCCGTTGACCGAATTGGATGCGGTATGACTATGCAGCTCGTCTTGCAGCGCGTTTCACTGCAGTGGGCTCCGGCCATTTGGAACTGAACTTGGCAACGATGCGGGAGGAAGAACCGGTCCGCAAAGTGACGTGCCAGCTACTCGTCGCCTCCGAACCGGCTTCCATCCGCATTCACACTCATTTTGGACTTAAGTGCATTTTGCCAATAAATTAGTCCCAGGGGTGTACGTTACGGTTGTTACAGGGCTGGAGTTGCCGCCGGCTACTGCAATCGCCTTGATTGTAACAGGATGCCCGCCCGGCATATTCAGGTCTAATTGGAATCCTTGCGCCTTGTACGGCGTCGACTTAGCAGTCGGCGTGGTTCCATCGGTCGTGTAGTAAATGGCCACACCGGGCTGCGTATCGCTCATCGTGACGAGGTGCCTGCCCAAGCAGGTAAACTGGGTCGTGCCAGGTTTGATGGTCGGTGCAGGGATGGCCCCGCTGGCCTGAGCGCTGGCTGGGACGGTTAGCTCCGTCGAGCTGAGCAGCGGGAGCGCCGCCGCGCCGGCAAGCATCATTCCCAGGAACCGGCGCCGGTCGGGGTTGACTTTGACAAGAGCGTCATCGAGCGATGAGGACAGGTTCTTCTCGTTCATAAACACCTTTCGTTTGAACTGAGGTTGGAAGTAATGGCGTGAATTGTATCACGGCCGGTCCGCGAAGCGTCGAGACAAAAAGCGGTCCAGAACTGAAGCGGTATTGGCTTGTGACGCACATCTCAATCAACCATCAAAGGTGGAGCCCCCAACGGCCCGCCCAAACAGATGTCGAAGGATCTCGATTCTGAGACTAGCGATCAAGTGAGCCTTTCTTCAGAGCCCTCCGATCACTCCAAACTCAAATCGAGCGCCGGAATAGCAGGTTCTGAAGCGAAACCAGAATTACTGTGCCCTTGTGGATTTCTTGCAAGGTCGCCGCTCCCTGGTGGTCGCTTCGACTTGGACGCTGAGGCTTCGGGGTACATCGATTCTGGTTTCGCTGTAGGATTCCGGGCGAATCACCGGCTACTCGGAAATACCGAGAAGCAAACGCAGATCCTTCCGCTGCGCGTCAGGATGACAGCGCGAGAGGGCGTTCGATTTGGGCAGCCGCTCTACTTCATGTCTTGGGCATTTTTGGCCAAAACCCCCTCTGGGGCTAAAGCGCGCGTTCATTTTGCCACACTTACGGCACGGCTGAAGCAGTGCCCTTTCAAAGCCCGCGTTCACCAGAATCTGTTAAGCAGGCACTGCTTATCTGGTCCAATCGCGTCTTTTCGGATGAAGCAGCCTGCGGGCAGGGCTTTCAACCAGCTTGTAGGAGAGGATGGAGGCCGCGAACGCCGCAAGGACGGCGCAGGCTACCCGCGGCCAGAAAGGCAGAAACGAAGCCGCATCGAAGACCGAGCTGAGCACAATCGAGTGCAGCAGATACAGGCTGTAGCTTGCTTCGCCAAGAAGCACCAGGCCCCGCGCTTCCAGCAGCTTTGCCCAGCGTGGACGCAGGGCCAGCCCGTAGATCATGGCGGCGTACATGGGCATGAACAGGCCAGGCGACAGCAGAGAGCTGGGTATCCTGGCGGCACACAGGACAACGGCCGCCAATCCGGCCAATCCGCCAAAAAACAGCGCGGAAGCAAACCGGCGATCGGCCTTTGAAGCCAGAAACAAGCGGGCGGTCAGCATCCCGGCAGCGAACTCCGGCAGACGAATCAGTGGATTGAAGCTGAGAACGTTTCGCCAAAACAGCGTGGTCTCGCCGGAGTTGACCTTCGCGAGTCCATCCGGGTGAATCACCACATAGAACAGCGAGATGGAGAAACTAATCGCGCTGCATGCTCCAATCCAGGCGACCAGCCGCCTGCGCGAAATCGTCCTGGTCCAGCGGGCCAGAAGAGGGAAAACGCTGTAGAAGAACGCCTCGACCGACAGGCTCCAGCAGACGGGATTCCAAGTGAGTGCGGCCTGGGGATTCCACGATTGCAGCAAGGTCAGCGTCAAAATGCAGGCCCCGGCCAGGTGTTGCTGGCTCCAGGCAAAAAACGGGACATCCTGCGCCTTGATCGCATAGTAGAAAAACGGTCCAGCAGCCAGAAGTGAAACCAGATAGGCAGGGTAAATGCGGGCAAAGCGCGCCTGCCAAAAACGGCGCGGTTCAAGAGCGGGTCCGCCGTAGGTATAAACCAGGATGAAACCGGAAAGCACGAAGAAAAAGTCAACGCCTACATAGCCAATGCCGGCGAGATTCCGGTACCACCAAGGCCCTCCGGTCAAGATACCCTGAACCTGGAGATGGAAGATCACGACGTGCAGTGCCGCGAAGAAGCGCAGCGTGGTCAGCGCTTCAAGCCGAGGACGTGCAGCCGGCAGGTTTTCTTCCCTGGATGGCAAATCTGGCTGACCCGGCACATTCATTGGACCATTCTACAGATCCCTGGTCAGCTCCCCGTGTACGGGTTCCGCAGATGCTTCCTGGCGGTATCGGCACGCGAGGTCTGCGGCCCCGCATCAATAGCCGCCTGGTAGTCTCTCACCGCCAACTGGCGCTCGCCGTTCATGTCGCGGCACTCCCCCGCCGACAGCAGTGAGCGGATCTTGAGTTCCGGGCCCACATTCTGCGTCCAGGCGGCCTGCTCATAGGCTTGCGCTGCCTCGGCGTAGTGGCGCTGACCGCGCAGTGCGTCGCCCAGGCCGAAGTACGCCAGTTCCAACTGCGCCTGGGCAAAGTAGCCCGGCTTGGCGCCATGAGCCACCAATTCCCGGTACGCGGTCACCGCACCCATCCCCTCGCCGGCATCCTTGCGCAGGTTCGCTTCTTCCAGGCAGAAGAGGAAGTCCCTGGGGTACTGGTTCTTGAGTCCCCGCACCACTTCAATCGCTTCCTTGTAGCGCGCCTCGCGGCGCAAGAAGAGTGCAATCACCGTGCGCGCCTCGACATTGGTGGTCACACCCCGGTTTCCAGCATCCCGCAGCATCTCCAGGCCCGTGGATTTCGATCCGGTGACCCCGGCAAAACCGATCAGCAGTTTGAACGGCCAAGGCAGCGCGCCAACCACATATTCATAGACTCCCACGACCAGCTTTGCGTCCACGTAGTTGGGGTCCAACTGCAGTACGCGCTGCTCGTCGTCCCTGGCCTTGATGGCTTGCCTGAATCCGGCGCCGAAACCGCGCTGGACCATGGCCAGATAGGTGCACTTGAGGCTGCGCACCCAGCCGCGCGCATAGAGCGCGTCAATGTCGTTGGGGTTCCTGGCGATCCGCCAGTCGGACTCGCGAATCGCCTCGTCGGCGAGAGCCAAAATGCGGTCGCGCACCTTCGAATCCTCCTCGGTGGCGTGCCGCCCGGTCAGAAAGCCGTCATTTGCGTAGAAGGTCGTATCGAGCAGGTCCTGGCGGTAGAGTTCCTGGAAGAGCACGGCGTCCAGCAGCATCGCCGTCCCCTGCGGGTCGCCGGGATGTGCCGCATGGAAGCGCTCGAAGCGATCGACTGCAGCAGGATAGTCGAGGTTATAGAATCGTTCATAGGCTTCGCGCACCAGCGGATCGCGGTTTAAGGGATTCGTGTCCACGTTGGCGGCCCTTCCCAGGCTAGCCGTTGCCAGCAGGACGACAGCCCAGCCCCAATTCCGCATCCAACGAAAATCCATCTCCCGTCCCAACTTCCCTCCTTGGCCCCATGGGAATTCTCGCACCTGACCCGGTTTGGTTCTCAATTCCACTTTGAGACCGGCAGTGTGCACTCTCACACAATTCCAGCAGCAAAAAAGGAAATTACCGCCTGTTTGACGTTATCCCTTTGTAGAGGGCGCCTGCAAAATGCCTCTTCGTACCGAAATCGTCTTCCTGGCGCCGTGCATGCGTTGAGTTCAACCAACTTTTGTTCCTGAAGGACTGCTGGAATGAACAGGAAAGAGATGCTGCGACTTCTGCTGAATCAGGCTCAGTTTAACGGATTCGAATTCCGCCGCTGGTTTATGGCCAATGTGCAGCCAGTGTGGCCTGGCGCCGAACTGGCCTTGACGTTGCTGGCCAGCGAGGGCCGCCATTACACGCTGCTCTTCTCACACGATTTTGCCCGCTGCTTCTGGCGCACCGGCTCGCATATCAGCTTCTCAGTGCCCGCCACCACCTATCCGAGGGTCAACTCCCAAGGCGATGTGGTGCAGGTGACTCGCAAACCTTTTACCCGGCGCACCATCAAGCCCGATGTGTGGAAGTACCATCTGAGGCAGATGGCCGCTACCGAGGACCCCATCGACTATCTGTGCCGCTTTCTGCCCGCGGCCGATCAGGCCAAGCTCCGCGAGACCATCCACTTGATGACCCGCGAAAGCGATCAGGAACCGATGGCGGCGCAGGCCTGACAATCTGCCCCACGCTGCCCCCACTCAGACCATCGCTTCCCGTCCTTACCGCACCCACCGCGGCAAGGATGGGGGAGCGAGTTCCCGGCCATCCATCCCCCATTCTCTGGTTCCTGACCTTCCCCATTGCATAAGAGTGAAAATGCTCTAGGATCGAGATATGCCCATCCCAGAGCGGTTGAATCCCACCTTTAGAGCTACGCGTGCGCCTCTCACCCCGCAGGAGCAGGCCCGTAAACGCCTCATTGTCGCTCTCGACGTACCCGATGCGGGCGCCGCCTCCAAACTGGTGGAGCGCCTTGACGACACCTGCCAGTGGTTCAAGGTGGGGCTGGAACTCTTCGTGGCCGCCGGTCCCGCCGTCGTGGAGCCGCTGATCGCGAGGGGACATTCGGTCTTTCTCGACCTCAAGTTCAACGACATCCCCAACACGGTGGCCGGCGCCGTGCGATCCGCCGCCGCCCTGGGCGTTCGCATGCTTACCCTGCACGCTTCCGGGGGCCCGGCCATGCTGGCCGCCGCGCGCGCCGCGCTGGAGGGCATCGCCAACCCGCCAGAGCTGCTAGCGGTGACGGTTCTTACGAGCATGGACCCGGCGCAGTTGAAAGCCATCGGGATCGGCCGCTCCGCCTCGAAACAGGTGGGAGTGCTGGCCCAGATGGGTCTCGCCGCCGGAATGCGCGGTTTTGTCTGCTCGCCCCAGGAGGTGGCGGCCTTGCGCGCGCTCACCGGCCCCGAGGGGGTGCTGGTCATCCCCGGAATTCGCCCCGCCGGCTCGGAAACGGGTGACCAGAAGCGGATCGCCACTCCCGCCGAGGCCTTGCGCCTGGGCGCCAGCTACCTGGTCGTGGGCCGCCCCATCACCCAGGCGCCCGACCCGGCCCAGGCCGCCGATGCCATCCTATGGGAGATGGCTAAAGCGCTGAAAACTGACAATTCCAATTGAAAAAGCCCGGCGGTTGCCGGGCTTTTTCGCAGTGCAAAACCTCAAGCGGCGCTTAAAGCTTCTCGTAGAAATCGCACACTGAGCACGAAATGTAGACGCCGCCGGGAATGCCGCGCTCGCGGTCCTTCACGCGCTTGACGATGCGCGTCGGCTTGCTGCACTTGGGACAGTCGGTCGACTTCGTCGTGTCCATTTCCTTCTTGCGGTCACCAGTTTTTGCAATCTTGGCCATCGGTGGGGTGTTTCTCCTTCTTGGGGTGTCTCTGCACACACGCGCAAGATGCTGCGCGCGGCTTCAACGGCGCGGTCATGGGCTCGCCTCGTATCGCAAATTTGCTGCCGGGGAAAGCGGGACTCGCTTCGTTCATTTTACATGAACCGTTGCCTTCTCCATGAGTCCGCGCAGGTCGGCAAAAAGCGGCGAATCGGCGTTTGCCTTGAAGTAGCTTCGCCGCCCATCCTGCCGGCGCTCCAGCAGACCCACCGCCGCCAGCGATTCAAGCTCCCGTTGCAGGCTGGAGGGGGTGGTCCCCAGATGCCGCGCCAGCTCCGACATGAACCACCAGCGCTCCGGCTGGAGCAGGGTGGCCGAAAGAACACCCGCCCGAATCTCCGGGAAGAGCGCGTCGAGGGGGGCCTTCTTACGCATAATGAGTAATTATAAACGCATTTTGCGTAGAGTGGCAGAAGAATTCAGGTTTGGATGTCCTTGCGACGGGAAATTGAATCGTTTGGTTCCCATGCCAGCTTCTCCTGGGTCAGTTCCCTTCCGTCGGTAGGCCCTTCCAGCGGCATCGGCTTGAGGGCTTCGGTGACGCGCTGCTCCACGCGGGCGCAGCGCTCCGGGTCCATCTTGGCTTGAAGTTCCTTGAAGTTGCGGGCCATAGTGTGCCCCAAAGGCAATGCGTGATCCCTGCTTCGATTAGCCGAGGAGGTTGCGGCCTGCCTCTAATCGACTCCGAAACAGAAAACGGTCTGAGCATAAAGCAGACTGACTGCATATTCCCCAGGCTGAAGCGGTCCCGTAGTCATCTTGAACGAGGAGGCTCCATATCGAGCAAATTCCACAGGTAGTCCGCCTTGGGCTAGATTGGTTTTCGAAGAACCGCCAACCGGCGTGATATGTCCGGCCATGAATACCAGTTCGCGGGTCTTCTTCTTACTGTCGAGCTTTCTGAGAACATACAAAGTGTTCGGATCGACCGTTGAAGAAGCCAGAAATGTTCGGACGACGAAATCGATCGGCTGGCCTGCGTGAAACCTCACCGGTGATTTGGGGCCGGGAAACTCTGATGCAGCTTTCATGCTCATCACAATGAAACCGCTGGCCTTACCCTGAACGGAGGCGGTTTGACGTTCCAAGGAGACCAAGTTACCAGCATCCAAACGGAAGAAAACATCGGCGAATTCAGGTTCTGACACCGTCTCCTGTGCTACTCCGACGAGAGACCACAGGGTGACAAAAAAGAGCGTTGCGAGGAGCTTCATTCTTGAGTTTCCCCCTACTTCCCAAGCCTACACCCGCCTGAGTCCTCCGATCATCGTCGTTCACAACTCCATGTATGAATGGGGCTGCGCAGTCCTGCCTCGCTTCTTTGCGATCGAATTGCAGAGCATTGCGCTTGTACGAATTCTGGGTTTGGAGTACATTTCACCGAGATGAGCCCAACTGTATCCTCAGCGGCGGTCTAGTCGGCGGGCTCGAAGAAGGAGACAGAGGGATCATGAAAGAGATCGTGGTAGGCATCCGCGGCAGGCTGGCGAGGGACGGTGCAAATGAAATTGACCTACTAGTTTACAGCTATTACGTCGGGCGTCCGTCGCCATGCGTTGTGATAGAGGATTGGGTGAACAAGGGCCTGATTGGCGGATCAATCGAGAGCGTTGAACAGATATTCGAGCTCCAGGCTGCCAATCATCCCGGCTATTCTATAAAGGAGCGCCAGGACCTTGTCGCGGTTGCTGCGCCTAAATGATCTGGCGGAGGGTGGGGAGACTCCCAGTTCCCAAAGGCGTGGCCAAGGGCACTCGGCGTAGGATACACGTTGAGATTTCCTGTCTCTAGCAGGGTAGGGTGAAGAGCATGGCGAATGATCCCACCAAACTTTTTGCTACCCGGGCGGACCGGTACCCGGAGTCCGACGAGTCAGACATTGCCCAAGGCGCCATACGAACGGCCCTCGCGTCTATTCCTGTTTTTGGCGGCCCGATTACGGAAGTTCTCTCTCTGGTTCTGGCTCCAGCCGTTGCACGAAGGCGGGACGAGTGGTTCAAGGAACTTGCTGAGGCCTTGGATCACGTGGAGGCCAATGTCGAGGGATTCAAGGTGGAGGATCTCGCGCAAAATGAGGCTTTCATCTCCGCCACGATTCAAGCGACGCGTATCGCAGTGGGTACACATCAGAAGGAAAAGCGCGAATATCTGCGTAACACGATACTGCACGTGGCAGAGGGGGACGCCCCAGATGAAGAGCAGCAGCAGATATTCTTGCGATACTTGGAAGACTTCACTGCCACACATGTCAAACTCCTCGATTTTTTCGCGCACGCATCGCAAATTCTTGAGGAAAAGGGAGTGCGCATAGAAGGCAATATGACCACTTATCGACGTGCTGTCGAGCAATGCTTGTATCCCCGTTGGAGGCATGAATTCTTGCGTCAGGTCATTGTCGACCTAAGGATTCGAGGCCTTTCGGCGGTGCAAGATCTGGACGACAACTTCTTTCCAAACAGTCCAGCGGTAACAGGCTACGGTCGTGCCTTCTTGAATTTCGTGCTCGCGCCTATTCAATCTGACTCAGCAGAAGTATAGTCTCCGCTTCCAACCCCCTACCGGCTTGCCGCAATCATTTGCGCGGCGTGCTGCATGCTCGTCTCGGTCACCGTGGCGCCGGACAACATGCGGGCCACTTCCTGGGTGCGGGAGGGGTCGTCGAGCAGCAGGACGTGGGTCTTGGTGCGGCCGTGGTCCTGGCGCTTGTCGATGAGGAAGTGCTGGTCGGCGAAGGCAGCGATCTGCGGCAGGTGGGTCACGCAGAGCACCTGCTGGCCGCGGCTCAGGGATTTGAGCTTCTGCCCTACCGCCTCGGCCGCGCGCCCGCCGATGCCGATGTCGATCTCGTCGAAGACCAGCGTGCGCGGGGTGGGCGACTTGGTTTTGGGCTTCACCGCGCCCTCTTCCACGCTGACCTTCAGGGCCAGCATCACGCGGCTCATCTCGCCACCCGAGGCGATCTCGTGCAGGGCTTTCAGCGGCTCTCCGGGGTTGGTCGAGATGCGGTATTCCACCTGGTCCCAGCCGTTTGCGGTCCAGTGAGAATTCGATGGTTCCGAAGAGCTTCCCTCAGGGGCTAAAGCCCCGTCCTTTTTTCCGGCATTTTCGGCACGACTGAAGTCGTGCCCTGTTACAAAGCTCTGTTTTCCGGCAGCGGGTTGGCTCTTCAAAGCTGCCTGCCCTTTCAAAGCCGCCTGTTCCTCGGCTGAAAATGCGCGATCCTCGGCGGAAGCGATAGCCACCTCGAAGCGGACCTTCATGGCCAGGGAGTTGATCTGCGCCTCGGCCAGTTTGGCGAGCTTCTGGCCGGCGGCCTTGCGCTCGGCGCTGAGCGCCGAGGCGGCGGCGCGATAGCCGGCGGCGGCGGTGTCCAGTTCGATTTTGAGTTGTTTGAGGATTTCGTCGCGGTCCTCGACCTCGGCCAGCTTGCGAGCCACATCCTGCCCAAAAGCGACCACCTCGGCCACGGTCTTGCCGTATTTGCGCTTCAGCCGGTCAAGCAGGGCCAGGCGATCCTCGATCTCAGCCAGCCGCTCGGGTGAGGCATTGATACCCTCGGCGTAGTCGCGCAGGCTGGCGCTCACATCGCCCACGGTAGCGCGTACTGAGGCCAGTTGCTGGGCCGCCTCGGTAAAGCGCCCGTCGTAGCGGGCCAGCTCCTCAACGTTGCGCAAGGCGGCGCGCAGGGCGACTTCGGCCGATGCGCCGCCTTCATAGAGCTGCTCAAACGCGCCCATGGCGGCGGTGTAGAGCTTCTCGGCGTTGGCCAGGACGCGCTTTTCCGTCTCCAGAGCCTCGTCCTCGCCGGCCTCGAGCCGGGCATGCTCGATCTCCTTCAACTGGTAGCTCCACAAATCGACCATGCGCAGACGGTCCTGCTCGCCCTGCTGCAACTCTTCGAGCTTCACCTGAGCGGTGCGCCAGCGGGCGTGGGCCCCGGCTACGGCGTCAGCCGAGATGCCGCCGAAGCGGTCGAGCAAGATGCGCTGCTGGGTCTGGTCGAAGCTGGACAGGGTTTCGGTTTGCGCGTGAACCAGCGCCAGTTCCGGGGCTAGCTGGCGCAGCACGGCCACGGTGGCGGGCTGGTTGTTCACAAAAACGCGCCCCTTCCCCGTGGACAGAATCTCGCGGCGCATGATGATCTCGCTGCCGCCGGAATCGATGCCGTTTTCTTCGAGAATCGCCTCTGCTGTGGGAGTGGACTCGAAGACGCAGGCCACCACGGCCTTGTCGGCCCCGTGGCGCACCAGGTCGGCAGAGGATTTGCCGCCCATCAGCAGGGCCAAGGCGTCTACCAGGATGGACTTGCCCGCGCCCGTCTCGCCGGTGAGCAGGTTGAGCCCAGGGCCAAAGACGGCGATAGCGTGATCGATGACGGCGTAGTTTTCAGCGCGAAGTTCGACGAGCATTGGGTGAGCGAGCCTCTTGAACCTGTTCGACAACCGAAATAATGGTAGGTCAGAGATTCAGCCAGGACAACCCCGCCGATGCTCTCGACGTGATCGGCTGCGCCTTGATGGTCAACAATGGCGCGAATATCAGGCGTTCTGCGCTCCAGATCAGGGGGTGGGCGCGCTGGAATCCTTCGCCGGGGAGTATTTCCCGTAAGCGTTTTTTCTCATCGTCACATTCACAACGCACTTGTCGAGGTGGTTGCTTCCAATCTTCTGCAAGAGGATTTCCATCTTTTGATCCGGCTTCTTCCAACGCGCCTGGTAGAAATCGTCCTGAGCCATGTTGTGCCTGAATGGCGTCACGCACTCAAAGGTGAAGTCGAATCCTCGGGGCGCCGCGCCCAGCAGGTCGCCGTGTCCCCAGCCATTCAAAAATCCAAAGCGGTCGTAATGCCAGATGGATTCGATGATATGCACATGCAGCGGGAAGTCGGCGCTGGCCTCAATGGCGGGGCCATCCGGCGGCACGGGATGAAAGCCCTCCTGCGGCATGGCCGGGCGATAGATTTGCCCCAACAGCAGCGTAAGAAACAACACAGATGCCTTCATGACGAATCCTCTTCTCGGCGTTGATTCTCTCGAATTGTACCGCCCATCTCTTAGCGTTCACATCGAACCATTTCCAAAAAAACCGTCCATAGTGGATCTATGAACCTGAAGGTCAAACCCTTTTCCGCGCCACATGCGCAACTTGGAAGGATCCAGCCCGTCTGATACCGTTAAGGGTGAGGTGAATGTCGATTTTGACTGCTGCTCTTGCGTTTTTCTTGCAGAATGACAGTGGCGCCGGCCCCACGGCCTCGCCCTGGTCGCCGGGGTCCAGCGCGCTGGTCGAGATGGTTTCCAACAGCGGCCCAGTCGCAATGTGTGTATTGCTGCTGCTGCTGATTGCCAGCATCTATTCCTGGACCGTGATTCTGGGCAAAATCTCCACCTTCAGGCAGGCTACCAAAGAGAGCAAGCGGTTCATTCGCGCCTTCCGCAAGGCGACCCGCCTGCAAGAGATTGCGGCGCTGGCCAGCGATTACAAAGCCAGCCCCCTGGCCCAGGTCTTCGAGGATGTCTACGAGACCTACAAGCGGCAGACGGGCGGATATGGTCCGCCGCACAATCTGGTTCCGCTGGAGCGCTCGGCACAAACCGCCGCCAGCGAGGCGGTAACCAGTCTGGAGCGGCGGCTGACCTGGCTGGCGACGATTGCGGCCACCAGCCCGTTCGTCGGGCTTTTCGGCACAGTGATTGGCGTTGTGGACGCCTTTCACGGCCTGGGCACTGCGGGAGCAGCAACGTTGCGTGCGGTTGCGCCGGGCATCTCGGAGGCGCTCATCACCACCGCCGCCGGCCTGTTTGTGGCCATTCCCGCCGTGGTGGCGTACAACCAATTCACTGCGCGGATCAGGGTCTTTGCCTCGGCCATCGACGACTTTTGCCGCGAGCTGCTGAACTCGCTGGATGAGATTCCCGCGCGCGCGCCCTTGCCGCCGCGTAACCCCGGAGCCGACTTCCCCCAGGGGGCTGAACGTGGCGTTTACAAGTAGCAGCGGGCAAACCCGGAGTTCGCTGGCGGAGATCAACATCACGCCCATGGTGGACGTGGTGCTGGTGCTGCTGGTGATCTTCATGATCACCGCGCCGGTGTTGCAGTCGGGCATTGAAGTGGCCGTGCCCAAGACGCGCACGGTGAAAGAGATCACCGAGCAGCGGCTGGTCTTGACCATCGACCGCGATCAACAGGTTTTTCTCGGCGATACGCCGGTCAACGTCCATGAGCTGGCCCAGAAGCTGCACCAGGAGGGAACCGATCCGGCACACCAGGTGATTTATCTGCGCGCCGACGAGCGGGTTCCCTTTGGCGCCTTCGCCAGCGTGATGGACGCGGTGAAGCAGGCCGGCATTAGCAACATTTCCATCGTCACCCAGCCGCTGGACACAAAGAGCTCGGCGACGGGCGGGAACTGAGGAGTTGGCCAAATGAACCGGTGCGCCGGTTCAAAAGGGCAAGGATTTCGCAATTGCGGGTCCTGGTTTTGAAAGGGCGCGACTTCGGTCGTGCCGAAGGGGCAAATTAATTCGGATGGGCTTTAGCCCCTGAGGGTATGCAAATCGTAGAAACCCCATCCCCCAGGGGCTAAAGCCCAAGATCGTTTTTCACAATCAAGCGGCACGGCTGAAGCCATGCCCTTTCAAAGCATCCCCGTCAATTCTCTAGCGGGGTTTCGGGGCAAGCGCACGATGAGTCTGCTGAACGATGGCGAGCGATTGGAGCGGGAGCTGACGCCGGAGCCGGTGGTTGGCCCGGCGTCGGGTTCGCTTGCCCTGCATGCCGCCCTGGCGGGCGGGCTGGTCTTCTACGGTATCTTCGCCGGGCTCTTTCACCACAACCAGTGGGGCGGCTCCGGCGCGGGGGGGGCGATTCAGGTGAACCTGATCAGCAGCGCCCTGCCCCTGCCCGCCGATCACCCGCCCAATGAGAATGTATTGTCCACCGATACGCCCAGCCAGGCCCCCGCGGAACCCACCCCCAAGGCCAAACAGGCTGTGGACATGACGGCCATTCCCATCGCCGGGAAACAGAAAAAGCCGCAGCCGCAGACAGCGCCCAAGACCCCGCAGCGGCAGACCCAGGCCAAGGTGGACAACCGCGCGCAGTACGGCGAGCAGGCGGGCTCGTCCACGCCGCGCGCAACCTCGCAGCAGACCGGCCCGGTTGGCCCAACGGCGGTAAGCGACGGCGACTTCGGAAGCCGCTTTGGCTGGTATGTGGATGGCATCAATCACAAGATGGCTACCAGTTGGTATAAGCCGGAGGTGGATCCGCGAACGCCGAGGGGCGCCCGAGTTTATCTCGACTTCACCTTGAACCGGGGCGGAACTCCAAGCGACATTCGCATTGAGCGCTCCAGCGGCAGCCCCACCCTGGACCGTTCCTGCCAACGTGGCGTGCAGCGGGTTGACACCTTCGGCAGCCTTCCCACGGCATATAATCAAAGCACGCTGAAAGTCTCTTACTATTGTGAATACTAGCGTTATGTCTCCGAGGTTCTTGGCTTGACCGGCATGCTGAAGCGCAGGTCCTTCGACTGCGTTGGGCGCGAAGAGCGCGCCAAACTCCGCTCAGGATGAGAGCACTGGTTTTGCAGAGAACTTTCAAGAGGCCACGCTAGAATCTGAAGAGACCGTTCGTATGCTGGCTTGGCGGCGCCGAGGCGAGCGCCTAACCGCAAGTTCTTCACCAGGAAGGATTGCTGAACGCATGAAGGCTCATACCCGCATTTTTTCCGTCTATTTAGCCGTTCTGGCGTGTGTCGTTCCCAGCCAGCTTTCCGCGCAGGACTGGGTGCACACTGGCACCAACCTGGGCAACGACCGCATTCGCATTGCCGCAGCGGATTTCAAGCCGGTGGGCTACGATCCCCAGACCCCGGTGCTGAAGGCGGCCTTCGACGCCACGCTGTATAGCGACCTGGCCAACGCCGGCATCTTCGATCTGGTTTCAAAGAGCATGATTCCCCAGGCCACGCCCGGCGCTCCCCAGGAGATCAGCCTGCCGCAGTGGTCCGCCGCGCCGGCCAGCGCCGCCATGGTGGCCTTTGGCGCGCTCTCGGCCAGCAATGGCCGCCTGGTGGTCTACGGATGGCTCTTCGACACCCGCAACACCGCCAATCCCCAGGTGCTGGGCAAGCAGTACAACGAGCTGGCCAGCCAGGACATGGCGCGGACAGTGGCGCACCGTTTTGCGGACGAAATCATCTACCGGCTCGGCGGCGGCATCAACGGCATCGCCGAAACCCGGATTTACTTCGTCAGTTCGCGCTCCGGCTCAAAGGAGATCTGGTCGATGGACTACGACGGCCAGAACGAGCATCAGGTGACCCACCTGGGCAGCATCTCCATCTCGCCGCGCATCTCGCCAGACAACTCGAGGATTGCCTTTTCCACTCTGGGAAGCCAAGGATGGTCGATCCGCATGTTCTCGCTGGAACTGGGCCGCCCGGTAAGCTTCGCCGCAGGCACTGCGGGCGGCAGCAACCTCTCTCCGGCGTGGTCCGCCGACGGGACCAAGATCGCTTTCTCCTCCTCGCGCTCGGGCGAATCGGAGATTTGGGTGGCCGACGCCAGCGGCAGCAACCTGCACAAGCTGACCAGTTTCAAAGGCCCCGACGTGGCGCCTACCTGGAATCCGCGCACCAACGCGCAGATTGCCTGGGTGAGCGGACGCACCGGATTGCCGCAGATCTATACCATGGACACCGACGGCGCCAACGTTCAGCGCATGACCGACGGCGGCTACGCCATCTCGCCGTCGTGGTCGCCCAACGGGCAGGCACTGACGTTCAGTTGGAATCGCAAGTACGGACCGGGCGCGCCCGGCGGACAGGATATTTACTACTTCGATATCGCCAGCAAGCGGTGGCTGCAATTGACCCACGAATCGGGCAGCAACGACTTTCCCTCCTGGGCTCCGGACGGACGCCACATTGTCTTCGAGCGCGCCAATGGCAAGCGCACGGATATCTGGACCATGCTGGCCGACGGGACCGATCAGCACCAGCTGACCCACACGGGCAACAACTTCATGCCCAACTGGAGTTGGAAATGATCTTCGGAGTCCGAAAGAATGTTCACAACATCTCACCAAATGCCGTGCACAGTGAGTTTTTGAACTATTATTTTATCGTTACCTAAACTCAAGTGCGGTTGTGGCTCTAGGGTTTAGGTGGATCGATCTGGCCCGCCCCGCGTCATGCCAGCAGTCGGCATGAGGAGCCCGCCAAAGCGACAACGTTTTCAAAAGGATTCAGGCCAAAACAATCCCGTTCGCGTCTTCCGCTTCATGGCTTTCGATTGCTGGCAGCAGAAACTGCGCCAAGGCTGGAAGCGAATGTGCATGAGGATGAAAACAGCCGGATCCCTCGGGGAACACTTTCAAATTGTGGGAAGGAGTCTTTCAATGTTCGATCGCAGTCGCATTCTCATTCCTGTGGTATCGCTTGTTG
>Ga0181520_10005372_pt1 | contig 20495 bp, 18 predicted proteins | sample PEATcosm2014_Bin_29_FD_132451 | JGI IMG/M metagenome (GOLD analysis project Ga0181520, IMG submission 132451) | Peatland microbial communities from MTU Mesocosm Facility, Houghton, MI, USA - PEATcosm2014_Bin02_30_metaG | ecosystem: Environmental > Terrestrial > Soil > Wetlands > Peat | place... | reverse complement strand
TCTTCGAGCATGCGCCGCCGCAGCGCGCTGACGGGGCGTTCGACAGAGGGGCTGGACATCGGGAGTTCCTTTCAAGTTGAAGGGAACTCCATGCTCAAGACGCCGCCGCGCCTCGCTCAAGACTCTAAGGAAAACCCGCTACCTTGCCCGCAGTGGCAATCCCGCGAAGCGGGTTCGTGCTAGGGCGCAAGGCAGGCCGTCTGCTTGTGCCCGGAGCTGGCCGGGAGCGGAATGGCAGTCTTGGGCAATCGAGCGGATAGTGGACGTTCGTCGATCGCAGGTCGGATGTGTCAATCGGCGACGGGTCCGAATGTCGATCGGCGGCCTAGCCGCTTGAAGACGTGAAAGGCAAATGGGTCAGGTTCGTCGTCGATCAACACTCATCAGCGGCGGCGTCGACCTGTTGGCGCAGGATCGCGACCCGCGCATCTACGGTGCTCAGGAAATTGACCGCCTGAGACGCCTCTAAAACGTTGAGAACTCGCCCCAGGCGGATTTCGAGCCGATGACTGCGGAGATTGACGCGCATTGTCTTTATGGTTATACAGGACTAGACAGGTACGGTGGACAGGTCCGAAGTGGTGAGACGGAGAGCGACGCGCCTCGAGGGCGAACCGGTTCAAGCCAAGCCGGAACGGGTTGCGATGGCGCTCGAGCGCGAGATTCGCTCCGGCAAGCTGCGTTTCGGAACTCGTTTGCAAAGCGAGAACGAACTCGGCGAGCGCTTTCACGTCAGTCGCGCGACGGTGCGGAAGAGCCTCGAGGCGCTCGTCGAAAAGGGCCTGATCAAGACGAAGATGGGCATCGGCTCATTCGTCACCTTCGACGGGCAGGCGCTCGACAGCGCGCTCGGCTGGACGCGAGCATTATCCATGCGGCGGGGCGACGTCGAGACGCGCGTGTTGCGGATCGAGATCGTCGAGGACGCCGATCTGGCGCGCTCGCTGGAGCAGACGATCACGCGTTTTGTCGCGGTCGACCGTCTGCGCGTCCTTGCCGGCGACGGAAAGGTCCTCTCGATCGAGCGCAGTCGCGTTCCGTTCCTGCCCGAACTAGCGGAAGCGCCGCTGAAAGGCCTGACCGGCGGCTCGCTTCAGGCGACGCTGCGCGAGGCGGGGCTCGTTCCCGACCATGGCGAGGAACAGGCGGCGGTCGAGTTTCTTTCGGCGGAGGACGCCGAGGCGATGGGGGCGAAGCCGGGCGCTCCGGTGTTGCGGACGATCCGCATTGTTCGCGACGACCAGGGGCGCGTCATCGAACACGTCGTCAGCCTCCTCGATCCAAGATGCTTCGCGCTTCGCTTGGAGTTCTGATGGGCAACCGTCTCGCCAGCGGCGTCGAACACGACCGAGCCCTCGGCGCGCTTCTCGGCGTGGCGATTGGCGACGCTCTCGGGATGCCGTCGCAGACGCTGCCGCGCCAGCGAATTCGCGCGCTCTATGGGGCAATCGAAGACTTCGTCGCGCCGGTCCCCTCTCAGCCAATCAGTCACGGACTGCCCGCTGCGTCGATCACCGACGATACCGAACAGTCGCTCTTGCTGGCGCGTCATCTTCTCGAGCGTGGTGGCGATTTTGATGAACGCGCATGGGCGAACGAGTTGATCGCTTGGGAGCAAGAGACTCACGCCCGGGGGGTCAACGACCTGCTCGGCCCCTCGACCAAGCGCGCTGTCGAAGCTTTGTTGCGCGGCGAGCCGCTCGAAAGCGTCGGGCTCCTCGGCACGACGAACGGCGCGGCGATGCGCATCGCGCCGGTCGGCGTCGCGGTTGGCCCCGAGCCCCTGGTGGCCCTGGTCGACGCGGTGGCGGCGACTTGCAGATTGACCCACAATACCGCCGAGGCGATCGGCGCGGCGGCAGCCGTAGCGGCGGTCGTCAGCGCCGGCGTCGACGGCGCCAATTTTGACGACGCCATCGCCGTCGCGCTCGCCGCGGCGCGCGCCGGCGAACGGCGCGCCCCACAGGCGCCGCGCGAATCGATCGCCGAGCGCATCGCGCGCGCCCTCGAACTGACGCGCGGCGGCCGGGGACAGTACGACGCAAACCGCATCGCCGACAAAATCGGCGTCAGTGTCGCTGCGACCGAATCCGTGCCAATGGCCTTCGCGATCGCGCGGCTGTCCGGCGGCGACGCCTGGAGAGCCGGCGTTCTTTCCGCCAATATTGGCGACGACACCGACACGATCGGTGCCATCGCCGCCGGAATGTGCGGTGCATGCAGTGGCGCCTCCGCCTTGCCGGCGGACAAGGCGCGCACCGTGATCGCCGTCAATCGGCTCGACCTCGACGGGCTGACGCGCGGGCTCCTGGAACTGCGCCACGTTCGCGCCGGCGCGACAGCGGAGCGCGCGACATGAAGCGAGGCCTCCTGCAGATGTCGGGGGTTGTGGTGGACTTCGTCCATCGCGTCGATCGGCTGCCCGCGCCCGGGGAGGAGGTGGAGGCCAAGACCGCCGTACTCGTCGCCGGCGGCGGATTCAACGCCATGGTCGCCGCCAAGCGCTTTGGCGCCGATGTCGCCTATGGAGGCGCTCTCGGCGTCGGACCCTTCGCCGACCTGGCGCGCGCCGCGCTTGCTGCGGAAGGGATTGCGGCGCTTCAGCGCGGTCGCGCCGCCATCGACCAGGGCGTCTGCATCGTGCTCGTTGACGCCAGCGGCGAGCGCAGCTTCGTCAGCCGCCACGGCGCCGAGCGGGCGGCGACCGCCGCGGATCTCGCGGCGATTCCGGCGGCTGATTACGATTGGATTCTGCTCAGCGGCTACTCGCTCTATCATCCGCTGAGCGCCGACGCCTTCGCCGACTGGCTCGAGGCCCTGCCGCGCGGACCGCGCCTGTGTTTCGATCCGGGCCCGGTCATCGGCGGCATTGAGAAGACTCGCCTGGCTCGCGCGCTGGCGCGCGCCGACTGGGTGAGCGCCAATCGCCGGGAGGCGGAGATCCTGACGGGTCGCCGCGACCCGGCGGAGGCGGTCGAGGCGCTCGCCGTCGGACGCGAGGGCGCATTGGCGAGGGACGGCGCGGCCGGTTGCTGGCTCGCGCATGGCGGCCGGAAGGCGGAGCGCCTGGCAGGCTTTGTGGTCGAGCCGATCGACACGACAGGCGCGGGCGACGCGCACGACGGCGCATTCATCGCCGCGTCGCTCGGCGGACGGCCGCCGCGGGACGCCGCGATCCTGGCCAACGCCGCCGCGGCGATCAGCGTCACGCGGGCTGGACCGGCGACCGCGCCGACGCTTTCGCAGACGCTCGATTTTCTCGAGCGGCATGACGTCGCGCTCGGTCGCGCGGCGTCGTCCGCGGGCGATCGATTGTAAGGGCGCGGCGTCGGGGACCGAGAGGCCCCGAGCCGAAAGCAGGGAGGAGTGGTTATGAGAAAAATGACAAGACTAACCGCGTTCGCCGCCGTCGCGGCGGCGATGTTCTGCGCGCCGGCGGCGATCGCCCAGGCGGCGGAAATCCGGGTGCTCAACTGGCAGGGCTACGGCACCGACGAGGCGTTCGCCGTCGACGCCTTCGCGAAGAAGACCGGCAACACCGTGGTGCACGACTATTTCACCTCCGAGCAGGAGATGCTGACCAAGCTGCGTACCAATCCCGGGGCCTACGACGTCGTGCTCGTCAATTCGGCGTTCGTGAAGCAGGCGAGAGACGAAGGCCTGATCGGCAAGATCGACACTTCGGACATGCCGAACGTCAAAGACCTGAGCCCCAATCTCGCCAACGATCCCAACCTGGTGGTCGGCGGCGACACCTATGGCGTCGCGTGGTCTTGGGGCGCGACGTCGCTCACTGTCAACAAGGACAAGGTCTCGCCGATCCCGACTTCGCTGGCGATCCTCTGGGATCCCAAATACGTCGGCAAGGTCTCCATTCGCGACGATGGGATCGAAGCGATCCAGTTCGCCGCGCTCGCCACCGGGCAGGACATCAACGAGCCCAAAGATCTCGACGCGATCAAGGCCAAGCTGAAGGCGCTGATGCCGCAGGTCAAAGCGTTCTGGGGGTCGGAGAACGACTGGAACCAGTTCTTCTCGGCCGGCGATTTCTACGTCTCCACCTACTGGAGTGGCGCCGCGGGTCGTTCGGTCGCCAAGGGCCTGCCGCTGAAGTTCATCGTTCCGAGCGATGGCGCGGTCGGCTGGCTCGATAGCCTCGCCATTCCCACCGCGTCGAAGAACCAGGCGGCGGCGCGCGCGTTCATCAATTACATGATCGATCCCGAGTTCTATGTTCAGTGGGCGGCCAAAGGCGCGCCGATGTCGGCTAACGCCAAAGCCGCGGCGGCGCTCCCGGACGCGAGCTTCAACAAGACGACCTTCGGCGATCCCGCGGTCGTCGCCCGCGTGCACTTCGTCAAGCCGCTGTCCGAGGAGACGCGAAAGCAGTATCTCGAACTTTGGCAGGAGCTGAAGACCGGTCAATAGGCGAAGCCAGATGACGTTCGCAACGCGAACTGACGCGGCGCGCGCCGGCGGCATGCTTACGCCGGCGTACGTCTGGCTGACAGCGGCGATCTTCTTGCCGCTGTCGGCGATGCTGTTCTTCAGCCTGTTGTCGGCTGCGCCGTTCGCCTCGCACGACTGGCGGTTCACCACGGCGAACTATACCGCCTTCTTCACCCACAGCCTCTATCCCTACCTGCTGGCGCGCTCGCTCGGCCTCAGCGCCATCGTCACCGCGCTGTGCGTGCTGATCGGCTACCCCTGCGCCTACGCGCTGGCGCGCCAAATTCGCGGCCGTTCGCGCGAAGCGCTGTTCCTGCTCATCATCCTGCCGTTCTGGAGCAACAGCCTGGTTCGCATATTCTCGTGGGCGATCGTGCTGCGCGGCAACGGCCTCCTCGACCTCGCCCTCAACGCCGTTCTGCCGATTCCGGTGTCGCTGAACCTGATGTTCAGCTTCAGCGCGATCGTGATCGGCCTCGTTCACTCGTACCTGCCGTACGTCATTCTGACGTCCTTTCTCGCGCTGCAGGCGATCGACGACAGTCTCGTCGAGGCGGCGCGGTCGCTGGGCGCGCCGTTCCGCACCATTCTCTGGCGCATTCTGCTGCCGCTGTCGCTGCCGGGGCTGGTCGCCGGCGCGGTGCTCATCTTCGTCCCGGTCGCCGGCTCATTCATGGAGGCGCGGATCTTGGGCGGTCGCGCCGGCACGCTCTATGGCACGGTGATTGAGGATCAGTTCGTCGCGGTCTTTAACTGGCCGCTCGGCGCAGCCTTGTCGTTCATCCTGCTCGCGGTCGTGTTCGCCATTCTCGGCCTGGCGTCGCCGGTCTTGCGGAGGGCCCGATGACGAGATCGCTGAGCGCCTCGGGGATCGCCGGCAGGGTCTATGTCGGGCTCGTCCTGTTCTTTCTCTACGCCCCGATCCTCGTCATGGCGCTGATGTCGTTCAACGCCTCCGAGTTCTACGCGCTTCCGTTCCACTTCACGCTGGACTGGTACCGCAAGTTGTCGGGCAACGAGCAGATCCTGCACGCGGCGATACGCAGCATCGGGATCGCGATCGCCACGACGATTCTCGCCACGATCATAGGCACGATGGCGGCGATCGCGCTCTTTCGCTACGACTTTCCCGGCAAGCGGGCGCTTCAGGCGGCGTTGTTCCCGCCGATCGCCATTCCCTGGCTAATCACCGGCACGTCGATGCTGGTCTTCTTCTTCTGGGTCGGCATCGGCCGCGGAACGCCAGCGGTGCTGCTGGGGCACGTCGCGCTCGCCTTGCCCTACGTGATCGTCGTGGTCGGCGCCCGGTTGGAAACCTTCGACATTCAGCTCGAGGAGGCCGCCCGCTCGCTCGGCGCGAGCCCCTGGCGCGTCACCTGGGCGGTCACGCTGCCGTGGATCGCGTCCGGCGTCGTAGCCGGAGCGCTGTTCGCCTTTGCGGTGTCGTTCGACCAGTTCGTCGTGTCCTATTTTCTCGCTCAGCCTGGCGACGCGACGTTACCGGTGATGATCTACACATCGATCCGCAAAGGCTTCACGCCGGAAATCAACGCGATCTCGACGATCATCATCGTGATCTCGATGGCGGTGATGCTAGAGGCGTCGCGACGATTCCGTTTCGGGGGCGAGCGATGAGGAGCGCGCCAACGGGCATGGCAACCGGCGCGCGCGGACGCCGCGCGCGGAGAGTCTAGAGGGGGCAAGCCAATGGCCGAAGTTCAGGTCCGCAAGCTGACTCTCTTCTATGGGCCGATGAGGGCTCTCGACGGGGTCACGCTCGACTTCCCGGACGGCCAGTTCTTCGGGTTGCTGGGCCCGTCAGGGAGCGGCAAGACGACCCTGCTGCGGGCGATCGCCGGGTTTTTGCGACAGCAGAGCGGCGAGATCCGCATCGGCGGCGAGGCGGTCGAGAACGTGCCGGTGGAGAAGCGGCAGATCGGCATGATGTTCCAAAACTACGCGCTCTTTCCAAATATGAGCGTGACGAAGAACGTCGCCTTCGGTTTGGAGGTGCGCAAGCTGCCGCGTCCGGAAATCGATCGGCGCGTCGGCGAGGCGCTCGAACTCGTGCGACTCGGCGCTTTCGGCGCGCGTCGCCCCCACGAGCTGTCGGGCGGGCAGCGCCAACGCGTCGCGCTGGCGCGCGCCATTGTCACCCGGCCGCGCGTGTTGCTGCTCGATGAGCCGCTGAGCGCGCTCGACAAGGCGCTGCGCGTCGACATGCAGATCGAACTCCGGCGCATCCAGCGTGAGGTCGGCATCACCACGATATTTGTCACCCATGATCAGGAAGAAGCGCTGACCCTAAGCGATTGCATCGGCATTCTCGCCGAGGGGAGGCTAGTGCAGGCTGGCGCGCCGCGTGAAATCTACCGTGCGCCGATCAACCGCTTCACCGCTTCGTTCCTTGGCGAGGCGAACTTCCTGGAGGGCGAGCCAGAGGCGACCGGCCTTCGGCTCGCCGACGGCTCGATCGCGCCTTGGCCGAACGCCGCCGTTTCGGAGCGTGCGCGGACAATGGCCATTCGACCGGAGGCGATCACGCTCACGCAAGCCAAGCCCGACGCCGCGCCGCAGCAGGTTGCAATCGCCGGGACGCTCGAGCAGATCGTTTTCTCCGGCCCGACGGCGACCTGCCTGGCGCAGGTCGGCGAGAGCCGCTTCAAGGTGCTGGTCAAGAACCAGGAACTCGCGCGGCTGCCGGCGTCGGGTCCTGTCTGGCTGTCGTGGGCGGCCGACGACGCGATCACGCTGAGCAGCTGAGCCGCAGGGCTTTTTCGAGCGTCAAGAGAACGGAACCTGTCAGCCATCGCCGGGCTCGGGCGCGCCTGGTTCCTCAGTGTCACTCGGCGCATGGTCCCGACGCCGATCGGCGTCGTAAGCCTCTGACCGCTAACGGTGTGAGCGGGTCAACTCTTGGCACCGAGTCACAGACTGGAAGCTTCTGACAAGTGAAACGCCAGAGCGGCCATTCACTCCGGCACAGCTTCGTTGCTTGACGTCGTTGCGCAGCAGCCTACGCGGTCCGACTTATCTGATATCGGCGATCGTGACGTGCGAGGCGCTGGCGACAAAGTCTGGATCGAGCTGGCTTATCAGATCGACTTCGTGGAACAGCCGATCGATATGGGACTGGAACGCCGCCGCCGCCGCGTCCTCGTTCCGGTCCTTAATGTGACCGTAGATGGCCCTATGCTCATCGAGGCTTTCGAAATAGTGGGCGGCCTTGGGAAGCGCATAACGCCTAATCCGATCGAGCTGACCGGTCGCGCTATGGATCGTGCGCCAGGCGTTGGGAAAGCCCGAGCATTCGCAAATCATTTTGTGAAACTGGTTGTCGAGTCCGAAGAACTCGTCGATGTCCCCTCCTTCAGCGGCGACCTTCTGCTGAAAGAGCGCAATTTCGAATTGACTTGCGCGAGCCGGGTCGAATCGGCGCGCGGCGATTCGGACTAGGCGCGTCTCGAGCGTGTCCCGCGTGATCTGACCATCTAGAACTTCGCTGACGACGATCAGGTTGACGAACGTCCCGCCGCTGGGTCTCACGACGATCAGGCTTTCGGCCGCGAGCTGGATGATGGCCTCGCGCAGAGGCGTTCGTGAAATGCCAAGCGACTCGCACATCTCCTTTTCGACGATCGGAGCGCCGGGAAGAAGTCTCATCGAAATGATGGCCTCGCGCAGCAGCTCATGGACCTGCCGCGCCTTCGGAAGCCTGCCGTCAATTTGATCCTTGGAAAAACCAAGGCCTACGGCTTCAGCGTCCATCGTGTCGAAACCTCGCGAAGAGAGGGGTCGGGGTGCTCCCTTCACCGTTTCACCAAGCAATTTCATGACGTCCCCAAATTGGCAAGCACTGCACGCCAAGTCCGGATTCCGTGTGTTCCCGCAACCGAAGACAGAACGCGCCGCGAGTCCACCTGACTTCGCGGGTGGGCGAGTCATTCGTCGACCGAGTGCAGCGGCACGAGCATCCGGGACCCGCTCGCTGAGCACGCCCCTAAGAAAATCCACGTGGCGGTTGAGTCGCTCTTGACGATATTGATATATCGATATATCGACACGAGCAACGACAAAGTCACCGCCTCGAGGGTTCGTTTGGCGAGCCGCCATGCAGCGCCAACGAGGGGATCGCTGGGGGAAGACGTGAACAGGCCGGTCAAATTCGGCAGCCTCGGGGGCGAGGATGCCTATGCGATAACACTACGGGGCGAAGGCGGCTTCGAGGCCACCATCATTACCTATGGCGCGATCATCCGCGACCTCAAGGTTCCCTCGCCCGAAGGTCAGCGCCGAGTGCTCTTGGGCTTCGAGACGCTCGACGCCTATTTAGACAATAAGCTCTGGCACCTCGGAGCCGTTGCGGGCCGTGTCGCAAACAGGATCGCCGGCGGTGGCTTCACAATCGACGGCAAACAGTACGCCTTGCCGCGCAACCAAAGCGACCGGCATACGCTGCATAGTGGCGACGAGGGATTTGGCGCGAGGAACTGGAGCGTCGTCGACTGCGACCAGTGTTCGGTCACGCTGGCGCTGATTGCCGACGACGGCGACCAAGGCTTCCCCGGTCGGCTGACGACAACCGTCACATATCGGCTCGTCGAACCGGCGACGCTTCAGATCTCCTATTCCGCAACGACGGATAAAGCGACGCCGATCAACCTCACCAACCACGCCTATTTCAATCTCGACGGTGGCGGCGACATCCTGTCGCATCGGATGGCGCTCGAAGCCGACTTCTTCACGCCGACGGACCAAGACCTCATCCCGACCGGTGAAATCCTCGGCGTCGATGGAACCCCCTGGGACTTCAGGACGGAGCGGCCGATCCTGTTCGCGACGTCGAATGGCCCGTTTCGTTATGACGGCAACGTCGTGTTGCGGAACTCCGGCGCGCTTACCAAGGCGGCGCGCGTGGCGTCCTCGAAGGGGGACATCACGATGGAGGTTTGGACGACCAAGCCGGGGTTGCAGTTCTTCGACGCGGCGACGCTGAAAGTGTCAGCCCCTGGTCTTGACGGAATGCGCCTGACGCCACGGTCGGGTCTCTGCCTAGAGCCGCAGTTCTTTCCGGATTCGATCAACGAACCGCACTTCACCAACTGTGTACTGAGGCCGGGTGACGTCTACGCCCACCGGACCGAATACCGCTTCCGCTGCTAGCACCACATAACAAGGAATCGCCGTTCTCCAAGCTTTTTCAGGACGAGCGCCGTCTCGGCGCTCGTCACGCCCTCCTGCTTGCCCAATTTCCAATGAACGGAGCCACGTCATGAGTACAAGAATCGTCCTGATTGGCGCCGGAAGCGCAATGTTCGGCCTCGGCGCTGTCGGCGATATTCTTCGCTGCAAATCGCTTGCAGGCAGCACGATCGTCCTGAACGACATCAATCCCGAAGCGCTCTCCTTCGTTGAAAATGTCGCCAGCCGCTTCGTCCAGGAAAATGCGCTTCCCTACAAAATCGAAGCGACCACGTCGCTCGACGAGGCGCTCAAGGGCGCGAAGTTCTGCCTGATCTCCATCGAAGTCGGTGATCGCCACACCCTGTGGGAGCAAGACTGGAAGATCCCGATGCAATACGGCTTCCGTCAGGTCTACGGCGAAAATGGCGGCCCGGGCGGCCTGTTCCACGCCCTGCGCATCATTCCGCCGATCCTGACCATCTGCCAACGCATCTCAGACATCTGTCCGGATGCCCATGTCCTCAACCTCAGCAACCCGATGGTCCGCATCTCGCAGGCCGTTCACACCAAGTTTCCGGCGCTGAAATACGTCGGCATCTGCCACGAGGTGGCCTCGCTCATCGAGCATCTGCCGTTGATGCTGAACACCCCGCTCGAGAACCTCGAGATCAAGGCCGGCGGCTTCAACCACTTCAGCATTCTGGTGGAGGCGATCTACAAGGACAGCGGTAAGGACGCCTATCCCGATATCCGCGCCAAGGCCCCGGACTATTTTGCCAAGGCGCCGGCAGTGTATAGCTACATCGGCGAACGCCGTCTGTTCCAGGTGATCCTGAAACGCTTCGGCCATCTGCCGATCACGACCGACAGCCATTTTGGCGAGTATATCGCCTGGGCCGCCAGCGTTGCCGACCATCGGGGCATCCTAGAGTTCTATTCGAGCTACAAGGCCGCCATGCGCTCGAACCACGACGAGGCGCTGCGGCGCGTCGCCGACGGCACGCCGCCGGAGGAATACTGGCGCGTGGTGCCGATCATCGAAGGCATCCTGACTGACAGCCATCACGACGAATTGGCGGTCAACGTGCCGAATGACGGCCTTATCGACTACCTGCCGGCCAACCAGATCGTCGAGGTGCCGGGCATCATCGACAAGGAGGGGATCCAAGGCGTCAGGCTCGATCCCTATCCGAAGGCGTTCGCGGCGCTGCTGATGACCCAGGTTCCCGTCAACGACATGACCACGGAAGCGGTGCTGCGCGGATCCAAGGAAGCGGCGCTTCAGGCGCTCCTGGTCGATCCGGTCTGCCACGACGCCCGCGCGGCCGAGGATCTGCTCAACACCATGCTTTCGCTTCAGAAGGACTACCTCAGCTACCTGAATTGACCGACCGACGACCTGTCGGCGGGGGGCCTTCAAGCCTTTCCGCCGGCACGGTGACGGGCGGTCGCGGCCGGATCCTGCGGAGGGGGCAATGACGGTTTCCAGGTTCATTGGCGATGTTCCCGAGCTTCCGCTCGGCATGCTGCCGACGCCGCTGCATCCTTTGCCTCGACTATCGGCGGCCCTCAGCACGGAGATCTGGATCAAGCGCGACGACTGCTCCGGTCTGGCGGGGGGTGGCAACAAGGTTCGCAAGCTTCGGTTTCTCATGGCCGACGCAAAGGCCCAGGGAGCAGACATCGTACTGACCCGCGGCGCTCTTCAATCGAACCATGCCCGTCAGACCGCAGCCGCTGCCGCTGCGCTCGGTCTCGACTGCGAGCTTCTGCTGGAGGCTTCGGTTCACGGCCGCGGTAAAAGCTATGAAAACAACGGCAACCTGCTGCTCGACCGAATTCTCGGGGCCCGGGTGCGCCGATTTCCCGCCAGTGGCGCGATGCAGTCCATCGTCGATGGCCGCATGGAGGAACTGCGCGCGGCCGGGCGCCGACCCTACTGGATTCCGACGGGCGGCTCGACCCCTCTGGGGTCTCTTGGCTATGCGCGGGCAGCCGACGAAATTCTCACTCAGGCACGCGCACGATCAGTCGCCTTCAGCGCGATCTTCGTCGCCGTCGGAAGCTGCGGCACCTATTCGGGACTCCTGGCCGGGCTTCGCGCCGCAGGCAGCTCCATTCCCGTCATCGGGATCAGCGTCAGCGGCGACGAAGCATCGCAGCGCGATTGCATCGCCGCTCTTGCTGGCGGCATGGCGGTGTATGGCCTGCCGGAAATCGGAATGGCGGACATCCGCGTCGATGCCTCGCAGGTTGGCTCGGGTTACGGACAGCCGACGCAGGCCGGCCTCAAGGCCATCGAAGACGTTGCCAGGCTCGATGGCGTCCTGCTGGACCCAGTCTACACCGGGAAGGCGATGGCGGGGCTGTTCGAGCACATTCGTGGCAGGCGGATCGATGGCGGCAAGCCTTTGCTGTTTCTGCATACCGGAGGCTTGGAGGGACTCTTCGCTTACGAGGACGCCTTTCCTGCCGAAGGTTGAGCCGGTGCGTCTTCGTAGGTGATCCCCGCCAAGAAAGGTTGGGGCGAAGGGTGGGTTCAGGCGTGTTGTTTTGTCTTCAGAAGCGCCGAGTGCGGACAATGAGGTCCACATCCGGCAGTCAACTAGGGAGGACCTTATGACTATTTTTGACGCTAGATCTGTGACCAGGCTGTTCGCGGCCGTTCTACTTGCGGGAACCGCCACTTCCGCTCTGGCGGGCGAGAAGGCCGAGGTGATTCATTGGTGGACTTCGGGAAGCGAGGCCGCCGCCGTCAAGGTGCTCGCCGATGCCTACAACAAGGCGGGCGGCGAGTGGGTCGACAACGCCATCGCCGGCGGCAACGGCAACAACGCCAAGTCGATTGGCATCAACCGCATCGTCGGCGGCAATCCGCCCGCCGCCATGCAGATCATCCCCGGCAAGGAACTCGACGAATTCGTTGCCAATGGCTATGTGCGCGACATCTCCGCGCTTGCCGCTGCCGGCAACTGGAAAGCGGCCATCCCCTCGCTCTTCTGGGATTCGATCACGCGCGACGGCAAGGTTTACGGCGTTCCCATCGACCTGCACGGCCAAACCTGGTCGTGGTGGTCGATTCCCGCCCTCAAGAAGGCCGGCGCCGACATTCCCAAGAGTTGGGACGAGTTCTTCCCGACGCTCGACAAGCTCAAGGCGGCCGGCATCATCCCGGTGGCTGTCTCGCGCGACGCCTGGACGATTGATTCCATGTGGCGCTTTCTGATGATCTCCAAGGGCGGCACCGACCTCTTCAAGAAGGTCTACATCGACCGCGACAGCGCAGCCATGCACAGCCCCGCCTTCAAGGGCGTGGTGGAAACGCTATTCAAAATGCGTGATTACAGCGACCCCGGCGCATCGGCTCGCAACTGGAACGACTCGACCGCACTCGTCATCAAGGATGGCGCCGGCGTTCAGTTCATGGGCGACTGGGCCAAGGGCGAATTCATCAACGCCGGCAAGAAGCCCATGGTCGACTTTGCCTGCACGCCGACCATCGGCGCGAACAAGGGCTATGTGTTCGGCGGCGACATGTTCATCGTGACCGCGACCAAGGATCCGGCGTTGCTCAAGGCAGAAGATCTCCTGGTCAATACCATCATGAGCAAGGACGTTCAGGTTGCCTTCAACCTGGTGAAGGGGTCGATCCCTGTCCGCAACGACGTCGACATGTCCAAGGTCGATCCTTGCGGCCAGATCGGCCTCAAGATGATGGCCGACCCGGCCAACCAGGTTGGTGACAGGGACTTCTACCTGAGCCCCGACGCCATCGGCGCCATCCAGGACGTGCTGGGCGCGGCTTGGGCCGACAAGAATGCGTCTGTCGATGGCTTCATCGGCAAGTTCGAGGCGGCGATCTCGACGCAGTAAGCGTCGGCGTCCAGCTCTGCTGGCGGGCACAGCTAAGCCCGCCAGCGTTGACCCGCCATGAGTAGGAGAGTGCCGGATGGCGCGAAAACAAAAGCGAAGCTGGGGAGCGCTGCTGACGATCATTCCCTTCTGGGTCCTCATACTTGGGGCCTATGTCGGAACCATGATCTGGACGGTCTTCATCTCGCTGACCAGTTCCAGGATGCTGCCGAGCACGACATTCGTCGGTCTAACCCAATACCGACGGCTGTTCGCCACCGACCGCTGGAACATCGCCGTCCACAACATCGTCATCTACGGCGCGCTCCTGATGACGCTCTGCTTGGTCATCGGCTTTCTCATGGCAGTGATGCTCGACAGCCGAATTCGCGCCGAGGACACGGTTCGGACGATCGTCCTCTACCCCTACGCGATGTCGTTCATCGTCACCGGCCTTATCTGGCAGTGGATAATGAATCCTACGGTCGGCATCGAAAAGGCGGTGCACGACTTCGGCCGGACGGGCTTTTCCTTCGACTGGCTGGTGACGTCCGACAAGGCGATCTACGCGCTGGTCCTCGCCGGTGTCTGGCAGGCGTCGGGGCTGATCACGGCATTGATGCTCGCCGGTCTCCGCGGCATCGACCAGGAAATCTGGAAGGCGGCGCGGGTCGACGGCATCCCGACCTGGCGCGTCTACGTTTCGATCGTCCTGCCGATGATGCGGCCAACCGTCGTCACCGCCGTGGTGTTGATGTCTCTGTCGGTAATCAAGGCCTACGATCTCGTGGTCGCGCTGACCGGCGGCGGACCGGGACTGTCGACCGACGTGCCGGCGAAGTTCATCATGGATTTCTTCTTCGAGCGGACAAACATCGGTCTGGCGACCGCCGCCTGCACTGTCCTTCTTGCCTTCGTTCTCGTCTTCTTCACGCCGTGGTTCTACTTCGAGTACTTCCGCGAAAAGAAGGGGAACCGCTCATGACCTCGGCCGTCATAAACGAAACCCATCCCCGAGGTCCGAGGCCGAGCCGTCTCACCGCCGGTCGAGCCGGCGTCTACGCCTTCGTAGTGGTGAGCTGCCTGTTCTTCCTGATGCCGCTCTACATCATGGTGGTCACCAGTTTCAAAACGCAGGACGAGATCCGCATGAGCCAGATCTTCGCCCTGCCGCGCAACTTCACCGTCGCGCCCTGGATCGAGGCCTGGTCGAGCGCCTGCACCGGCGTCTCCTGCGATGGTCTGAAGGTCGGCTTCGTCAATTCCGTCACCATCACCGTGCCCGCCGTGATCCTGTCGATCCTCGCCGGCGCCATCCTCGGCTACAGCCTGTCGCTGTGGCGGACCAAGGGCTCGAACTTGTTGTTCGGCCTGCTGCTGGCCGGCGCCTTCCTGCCCTACCAGATCTTCATCTACCCGCTGGTTCGGGTCTACGCATACGTGTCGCTCTACGGCACGCTGTTCAACATCATCACCGTGCATGTCATCTTCGGCCTGCCGGTGATGACGCTGCTGTTCCGCAATTACTTCGCGTCGGTGCCGATCGAGCTGTTCAAGGCGGCGCGGGTGGACGGCGCGGGCTTCTGGCGCATCTTCATCTCGATCATGCTGCCACTGTCGACGCCGATGGTCATCGTCGCCGTCATCCTACAGGTCACTGGCATCTGGAACGACTTCCTGCTCGGCACCGTGTTCGCCGGACAGACCCACTGGCCAATGACGGTCCAGCTCAACAACATCGTCAACACCACCCAGGGCACGCGCGCTTACAACGTGGATATGGCCGCGACCATCCTCACGGCCGCCGTGCCGCTCATCATCTACTTCGTCTCGGGCCGCTGGTTCGTCCGCGGCATCGCGGCTGGCGCCGTAAAGGGTTGAGAATCATGGCGACAACAGAAATGGAAAAGCACGCCGTCATGGCGCACCGGGCAACCTCTCCCGACGACGCCAGCGTGTCGATCCGCGATCTCATCATCCGCTATGGTGCGATGACCGTGCTCGACCGCATGTCGCTCGACATCGGCAAGGGCGAGTTTCTGGTCCTTCTCGGACCATCGGGCTGCGGCAAGTCGACGCTGCTCAACGCCATCGCCGGGCTCCTGGATATCAGCGACGGCGAGATCTGGATTTCAGGGCGAAACGTGACCTGGGACGAGCCTAAGGACCGCGGCATTGGGATGGTCTTTCAATCCTACGCGCTCTATCCGCGCATGAGTGTGGAAGACAATATGAGCTTCGGGCTGAGGATCGCAGGCCTGCCCAAGAAAGAGGTCAAGGAGCGCACCGCCAAAGCCGCCCGGATCCTACAACTCGAACAGCTCTTGAAGCGCAAGCCATCGGAGTTATCGGGCGGTCAACGCCAGCGCGTCGCCATCGGTCGCGCGCTCGTGCGCAACGTCGACGTATTTCTGTTCGACGAGCCGCTGTCGAACCTCGATGCCAAGCTCCGAGCTGAGCTTCGCATCGAGATCAAGCGCTTGCACCAGGACCTCGGCAACACGATGATCTACGTCACTCACGATCAGATCGAGGCGATGACGCTGGCCGATCGCATCGCCGTCATGAAAGGCGGCGTCATCCAGCAGCTGGCGCCGCCGCACGAGGTCTACAACAAGCCCCGCAACCTATTCGTCGCCGGCTTCATCGGTTCGCCAAGCATGAACTTTCTCAAGGGACGGCTCGCCATTTCGGGGGACGACATCGCGGTCGGCATCGGCGATCTCAAGATTCCAATGCGCGCCTACGAACGCTCGGGCGGCGATTTTGTCGACGGCGCCGAAGTGGTCCTAGGCGTCCGTCCGGAGCACATCATCCTCGGCGGCGCCAGTCTTGGTGGCGAAGGCGGACGCCGCTTCTGGGCGCCGGGGAAGATCGAGATGGTGGAGCCTACGGGCGCCGACACCATGATCTGGAGCAAGCTCTGCGGCCAGTCGGCGACGATCCGGGTCAGCGCCGATCTCGGCCTTCATCTTGGCGATGCGATTGAAATCGGCCTAGATCTCGGGCGAGCCTCGCTGTTTGACGCGGAGACCGGCGAACGCCTCTGAAGCGGCTTGAGGGGCGCGAAGAGAGACGAACAACTATGGAAGAGAGAGCCGCCGCGGTGAAGACGAGGCCTGGTCCGAAGCATGACGGATCGATATTCGATCGGCCGATCGATCGCAGAAACTCGAACTCGGTGAAATGGGCGAGCGGGGCCAAGCTTCTCGCGCCGGACGAATTCGCCGCCGATCCGTTGCCGATGTGGGTCGCAGACATGGATTTCCGGGCTCCGCCCCCGGTGATCGACGCGCTGCGCGAGGTCGTCGAGCAAGGCATGTTCGGCTATCCCGACGTCCGGCAGAGTTACATAGACGCCGTCGTCGGCTGGGAGGGCAAGCGTTTCGGTTGGGAGGTATCCAGAGACTGGATTGTCCAGTCGCCCGGCGTGGTGACCGCGCTCAGGATCGCCGTCCAAGCTTTCTCCGCCCCGGGCGACTCGGTGCTGATCCAGCCACCGGTATATTCCCATTTCCACACCGATCCGGTGCTGAACGGTCGCCGGCTGGCCCCTGCGCCGCTTCTGCGCGCGGACGAAGGCTATCGCTTCGACGCAGCTAGTTTCGAAGCGGCAATCTGCGCCGATACGAAACTTTTCATCCTCTGCAATCCCCATAATCCGACGGGAAACGTCTGGTCCGAGGACGAACTCCGGGCCATGGGCGAGATCTGCGCCCGGCGCAATATTCTTGTGATTTCTGACGAGATCCATCAGGATCTGATCATCAACCCGGCCAAGAAGCACCATCCCTTTGCTTCGCTCGGCGAGCCGTTTGCCCAAAACAGCATAGTCTGCACGTCGCCGAGCAAGACTTTCAATCTTGCCGGCTTGCGAAGCGCCAATCTCATCATTCCCAACCGCCACATCCGTTGCGAATTCGAGCGCCAGGTCGAGCGGAGCATGGCGCCAGGAGTGAACCTCTTGGGTATGGCGGCGGCGGAAGCGGCCTATTTGTACGGCGAACTGTGGCTTGAGGAGTTGCTGGTCTATCTTCGCGACAACCATCGCCACTTTGCCGCTGCGATCAACGCTGCGCTCCGGAAGGTCCAGGTGTTGTCGGCGGACGCGCTCTATCTCGCATGGATGGATTGCCGCGGCCTCGGTATGGACGCCGACGCGCTGGACAAGTTCATGCTCACCAAGGCGAGGCTCTGGCTTGACAAGGGGCAGAAATTTGGCGTCGAGGGGCACGGTTACATGCGAGTGAACCTCGGCTGTCCACGGTCTACGGTGGACGAGGCGATCAAGCGGCTCGTTCACGCCGTTTCTGCTTTGTCATAAACTCCGACTGGCTGGGCTGCCATCGCATTCGGCACTGGGATCGGTGACGGCTGCGGCTAGCGCTGTGGCGCCAACAGGGCCAATGCCGGGAATGGTCGTAATGCGCCGCGCCACGTCGCCGGTTCGCAGCAAGGCGACGACAGAGCAATCGATCTCCCGAGGCTGCCCATGCGCGTCGAGCGCCTGTTACGACAGCATGCCGATAATCCGGACCGCTTCCGCCGGCACGTCCGGTGCGGCGCCGTCGACCACCTGTCGCGCCATCAGCAACGCGCGCTCAAGACCTTGGGGGATGTCGACGCCGAACTCCGCCGGCATGAGAATGATCCGCGTATCCGGGTGCCGAAACGCACGGATCTTGGTTGGACGCTAGATTTCGCACACAACGCGAGTTGGCTCAATTTGGGTATGTTGGCGCTTTCGGTCGCCGTGGCTGCGGCTATCGGCTGCTTACAGGGTTCATGTCCGATAACGAAGGGATGGCGTTCTGGCATTTGCTGCGTCGCGGGCAGTTCCTCGGGGACGCAGTCTTACGTTGGTGCGCGCCGCCGCCTCGAAAGTCAAACCCACAGAGTTTCGACACGCCTCTCTCGCGCCACGACGCGAGCACACGGTAACGGAAGCGCGGCAGCGAACGCCAAGGTCCGATAGTCTTCGGATGGGAAATTGGCGAACGACCGCTCTCGGGGATCGCCCCACGGCCAATGAACGACGCTAATGGTGAAGATCCTATGAGGGCGATCAGCGGCCGAGGTTTGGATATCCTTGGTCTATCGAATGTCCTCAGGGAGAATCAAGATGTCTCAATTCTCGGGATCCAGGCAGGCTGCCCTCGACTACAACTCCACCATCATTGGTGCGGTGGAATTGAGCGAGAAGAAATGGGTGGTCGCGGTTCAATTGCCTGGGGTTGGCCGGCATTCGCGGCACGTGCTGGAAGCTTGCGGTGACGGGTTGGCTTCGTTTGTCGAGCGTCTGAAGGCCAGGTGCGCGGCGGCAGGTCACAGGATCACCCGGGTCGTACTCACCCATGAAGCTGGCCGCGACGGATTTTGGCTGGCGCGCTTCCTTGCCCGACGTGGCATCGAGGTTCACGTGATCCAGCCATCGAGCCTTCCCGTGGATCGGCGGGCGCGACGGGCAAAGACAGATATCATCGATGTCGAGATGTTACTGCGCACTTTGATGGCTTGGCTACGGGGCGAGCCTCGGGTCTGTTCGATGGTGCCAATCCCAAGCGAAGCCGACGAGGAAGCGCGGCGTGCGTATCGGGAACGGGAGGATTTGACCGGGGAGCGGCGGTCGATCGTCAACAAGATCGACGGCATTTTGGCGACGCTGGGCGTAAAGGGATACAAGGCCCTGCGGCGAGATCGTCGTGAGCAAGTGACGGCGCTGCGCCAGCCGGACGGCGATCCTATTCCTCAAGAGGCGCGGGCGCGTATCGGCCGTCTGCTCGATCGCCTCGAACTCGTTTTGAAGCTGATCGAACAAGTGGAGTCGGCGCGCGACGCCGTTCTCAAGAAGGACGCGCCGGCGGATGAAGCGGAAAGGATGATCCGTTCGCTGACGGACTTACGGTCTATCGGTCCGGACTTCGCCACGCTCCTCGTGCGTGAGGCATTCGTACGGCAGTTTCGTAACCGACGAGCGCTCGGCGGATATGTCGGGCTTGGTGGAACACCATTCTCAAGCGGCGGCAGCGAACGTGAACAAGGGATTGGAAAAGACGGCAACAGGCGATTGCGCGCGGCGATGGTCGAACTCGGCTGGATGTGGTTGCGCTGGCAGCCGGACAGCGCCCTGTCCACATGGTTCCGCGCTCGTGTTGGCGCAATGGGAGGGCGAATCAGGAAGATCATGATCGTGGCCCTGGCTCGCAAGCTGCTCGTCGCTTTGTGGCGTTATGTGAAGGATGGCGTCATTCCCGATGGAGCGAAAATGAAGGCGGCGTAAAATCAGCTTTCATCTCTGCTCCAAGCGAGGTCGATGGTTGGCGGTCGCCGCAGAAAACCGAGGGCCCATCAGGGCGCCGATGTGAAGATTGGACCCGCCACAAGGAACTCCTTTTCCCGGATGCTGGGATCGTGGTTCGGGATCAATAGATCCCGCCGGATACGATGTTGGCAGGGAGTTCGCCCTGTCTCACAAGTCGGAGTTCACCGAGACCAACAATTGGCGATTGACTTACGGGCCCTCATACGAGGTTTTCGGATGCCGTGAGGCGTGCGAAAACCGCCCAAGCATGAACCCGCGGGCGTGCGTCTCCGGTCTATGGGGATTTCGAGTTTTAGCCGATCGCGATGATGGCGGCGTGGGGTCGGCCATGGCGCCGACAGGGACGCGGCGAGTGAGGCATTGCTCCAGGCGACCGCTGGATTGAGAGTTAGTCGCCTGCGAGGTTCAGGTCTTTTGCATTGTGAGATCGTACAGCGGCTTCACACGAACGGAATGCCTCGCTGACGGTACTTTTCTGTGAATAGACCATTCTGAGGGAAGGCGTGGCGGAGCGCCGAAAGCGCCGATAGTAGGCAATAGATGCGCCGCCCCAATTGGGCGAAATTCTTCAACGAAATCAAAAGCGTAATTTTATGTCGGTCCCGGAGCCGGTAGTTTCGGAGAGCGGATTTATTTTTCATGAGGAAAAACAATACCTTATGGCGAGTCTGAATAATCGAGTGGGAGT
>Ga0181520_10005371_pt1 | contig 20497 bp, 16 predicted proteins | sample PEATcosm2014_Bin_29_FD_132451 | JGI IMG/M metagenome (GOLD analysis project Ga0181520, IMG submission 132451) | Peatland microbial communities from MTU Mesocosm Facility, Houghton, MI, USA - PEATcosm2014_Bin02_30_metaG | ecosystem: Environmental > Terrestrial > Soil > Wetlands > Peat | place... | reverse complement strand
CGGCCTTGGCGCGCACCATGGCGCGATTGATTCCGCGCCCGTCGTCTTCAATGCTGACAACCACGTTGGATCCGGTATGCACCGCAGTCAGCCGGATTGTGCCGCGGCGCGGCTTACCCTTGGCAACGCGCTCATCTCCGCTCTCGATGCCGTGGTCGATGCAGTTGCGGAGCATGTGCAGCAGCGGCTCTCCAAGCTGGTCGAGAATGCTCTTGTCGAGCTCGGTCTCGGCGCCCTCGGTGATCAGGTCCGCTTCCTTGCCGAGTTCCTTCACCAAGTCATGTACCATTCTGCGAAAGCGGCTGAATAGTGTACCGATTGGCAACATGCGGATTCCCAGCACATCGTCGCGCAACTCCGCGACCAAGCGCTCGATCTCCTGCACCGGATTCGCCAGCTCAGGCGCGCCAATCTGCGTCATCATCTGCGTGAGCCGCGACTGATTCATTACCAGCTCACCCACGAGGTTCACCAGGCGGTCCAAGCGTCCTGCTGGCACACGGACGGTGGACTCTTTCGCAAGCGTCCGCGCGCTGGCGAGTTCCGGGCTTTTCTGCGCAGAGGCACTGCTTGCAGCGGCTTGCGTAACATGGGCTTGTGCGGGTTCCGGTTCAAGGGCAAGTCGTGCGGCGTTTGTAGGAATCGCCGTAGCCAACTTGATCTCCAACTCGCTTCCGTCTTCTACAAACATGAAAACGTCGCGAATTGCGTCCTGCTCCGCTGAAGTATGCAGAGTTGCGCTCCACCACAGGTAGCAGGCAGTGGGATCCATTTCCTCCAGCGGCGGCACCGCGTCGGTGTGCGCTACCACCTCGCACGGGCCCAAGGCGGCGAGATCGCGCATCAGCAAAACAGGATTGCCGCCGCAAGTAAAGAGCGCAGGAAAGGGGCGAAAGCGAATCTCCCAAGTCTTCTCTTGAGTGTTGCCGGGCATTGGCGCTGAACATTGCAAGGGGGCAACGTCTGCATGCGGCTGAGGAATTGCATTCTGGGAGATTGCGCCCTGAGTTTGGGCGAAAGCCTGCAGCTTTTGTACGAGATTTGCGCTCGATTCTGGAGGCACGGGCTCTCCGCCCTGTTCGGCGGCGATGATGGCGCGTACCTGGTCACGCCCGGCCAGCACCAGGTCTGCCAGCAGCGGCGTGGCAGCGATTTCACCCTCGCGGACCTTGTCAAGCAGGGTTTCGATGTGGTGCGTAAAGTCCGCAACCGCAGTCAAGCCGCACATTCCGCTTGAACCCTTAATTGTGTGAAACGCGCGGAAGAGGCGATGAATCGTCTCCTCTGTTTCCCCTTCACTCAATGCCAGCGCGGCTTCGTCGATCTCGGCTAGCAGATCTTCCGCTTCCTGGAGAAAGGTGTCGATCCAGTTGTTTTGTGGTCTTGTTTCTATCTCGGACACGCTTTGAACCTCACTTGCCCTGCGTAATTAGCTTTGGGATACGTTCGTCAGTTCTTCCAGCGAGAGCCCAATGGTTGCGCTGGCCTCACGCACTGCCGCTGATGGGGAAAAGATTTGTAGGGCTTTGCCATCTCTCTCCGCACTCTTGTGCAGCGCGCATAACAGCTGAAAACCCGCCGTGTCACAACCATTTACCCTGGAGAGGTCCAGCGTGAGCGCAGTTCGCTCCACCAGTTCGCCAAGCAGCGCCTTCCGCAGCTCTTCGGCTTCGCTGATGTGTAAATCGCCGCGCATCTGCACTACTTCGTCGTCCTGTCGTACTAGTTCCATAAGTGTCCCCGATGCGCGGATATATCGGCTTGACCGACTCGTTTCTTCAACATTGGAAAGATAAACATGGCCATCCCCCGGCTTGATCGCAATCTTCTCCACGGGAGAAAAGTCTAAAAGGGAGCTTCTGAGAATTGGGTTAGAAGATTTCTGTGGCACGCCGAAGCTGTGGCGGAAGAACTCTGTCCCGTTCTGCCCCGGTCTCCTGGTCTGTCGAGCGAAGTGTTCAGTTATGAAACGGTGAGACGAACATGTGCGCAATGAGCGTCTCTAGGTGGCCTCGGCGAGGAAGACTGAGACTTTTAACTTCTGACCTAGCCGTGAAGTTATCCAACTGGAGTGGAAGACCGAGCGAGCCAGTTGTTTTGACTCAGTATGCGGGTACCGGGTGCAGACCGCAGACTGCGGCGACGAGGCGAAGGAAGTAGTGTGCGAATGGGCGGGCTTTTCTACCTTTTGCCTACCTTGTATTTAGCAATATTTTAGACACTCTTCATTTTTACTTAAGACGCGAAGTAATCCAATCTATCGAGTTGAAGGGAGCTTAAGGTCCTATGTCCGTCAATGCGGTTTCACCCGAAAGATTGGCGATGCTGGTTCACCACTACCGCGAGGCGCTTGCGCCCGATTTTGGATGCCGGGCGAGCACAAGCCCAGAGTGGACAGATCTCTCGTCCGAGGAACGCACCCGAATGGTTGCCGCCACCCGACTCGCGCTGCTAGACCTCCAGGATGCGCCCGAGCATCAAAGTCCTTGTGATATGAGGTTTTCGCAGTTTTCCGGTGGTAGCGAAGGGAAAGAGTGTGGTTGCTGAGTGCGTGCACGTTTAGCAACTTTTTAGGAACTCTTTATGCGCAGTTTACCGCAGATCGAATCCAATTAAGAAGGAGCAGAGTAGCTGTGAATGCGCGACGGCTCTGCGAGCCAGGAGTGAGAAATATGCAGGACTTGGAATTCGTGATGATAACAATTCTCTTTTTTGCGGTGTCAATTGGCTACGTCCACTTCTGTGAACGGATCAAGTAAGGGAGCTGAACATGGAAACGATATTGATGCTTGTGGTCACCGCGCTGATGTTGGTGTACCTAATTTACGCACTGCTCCGTCCGGAGAAATTCTGATATGACGATGAATGGATGGCTGCAAATCGCGTTTTTCCTGCTGCTTATATTCGCCGTGACGAAGCCGCTCGGGGTATTCATGGCACGGGTGTTCAGCCACGAGAAGACCTTTCTGGATCCGGTGTTGCGGCCGATTGAGAAACTGATCTATCGCACGACGGGCGTGGACGAAAAGCACGAGATGGCTTGGACGGAGTACGCGGTTACGATGCTGCTCTTCAGCCTTGCTTCCATGTTGGTCCTTTACCTTATCCAGCGCGTGCAGGGTTTTCTGCCTTTCAATCCGCAAAGGTTTGGAGCGGTGAACCCTCCGAATTTGGCTTGGAATACGGCGGCATCGTTTACGACGAATACGAACTGGCAAGCTTACTCTGGCGAAACGACGATGAGTTATCTGACCCAGATGATGGGGCTGGCGTATCACAACTTCACCTCAGCGGCAGTTGGAATCTCGCTGGCAATCGCATTCATTCGTGGTATTGCGCGGCGCCAGATGGAGACGATTGGGAACTTTTGGGTGGACATGGTTCGCAGCATGTTGTGGGTGTTGCTGCCGTTCTGCGTGGTGGGCGCGCTGGTGCTGGTGTCGCAGGGAGTAGTGCAAAACCTGAAGCCGTATGACACGGCGAAGATCGTGGAACCGCAGCAAGTGCCGCACCTGGGTTCGGATGGTAAACCCATGGTGGGAGCTGATGGTAAGCCGGTAATGGATACGGTGACCGATCAGACGATTGCGGAGGGTCCAGTGGCTTCGCAGGAATTCATCAAGATGTGGGGCACCAACGGCGGTGGTTTCTTCAACGCCAACAGCGCTCATCCATTTGAGAACCCGACCCCTCTCACAAACCTAATCGAGATGTTTTGCATCTTTGCCGTCTCTGCCGGACTTACCTATACGCTGGGCCGCATGACAGGATCGCCGCGACATGGTTGGGCAGTGTGGGGCGCGATGGCCGCTCTGTTCCTGGCTGGCGTAACGGTAGCCTACTCGGCAGAGGCCAGGGGAAATCCGCTTCTGCATGGTGTGGATCAGCGCGCGAGCACGATGCAGACGGGCGGCAACATGGAAGGCAAAGAAGTGCGCTTCGGCATTGCCAATACAGCACTCTTTGCAACGGCCACCACGGATGCAAGCTGCGGCGCGATCAATGGCTGGCACGATTCGTTTACTCCGCTTGGCGGAATGGTACCGCTGGTCAACATCATGTTGAGCGAGGTTATCTTCGGCGGTGTGGGTTCGGGCATGTACGGCATATTGATTTATGTTGTGCTGACGGTGTTCATCGCGGGCCTGATGGTTGGACGAACACCGGAGTACCTGGGCAAGAAGATCGAAGGATACGAAGTGAAGATGGCGATGCTGGTTGCGCTCATTTTCCCGCTGATCATTTTGATATTGACGGCGATCTCCAGCGTGAAGGGGTTTGGTACTTCGTCCATCAGCAATCCTGGGCCGCATGGGCTCTCACAGATTCTGTACGCGTTCACTTCGGCCAGTGGGAACAACGGATCGGCGTTTGGCGGCTTAAACGCGAATACCAGCTGGTACAACATTGCGACTGGGTTTTCGACGCTGGGTGGCCGATTCCTGATGATCATTCCGATGCTGGCCATTGCAGGCAGTTTAGCCAAGAAGAAATATGTACCGGCTTCGGTAGGAACGTTTCCGGTCACGACACCACTGTTCACCGTGCTGCTGATTGGCGTGATTCTGATCCTGGGGGCGCTGACTTTCTTCCCGGCGCTCAGCCTCGGTCCAATTCTTGAGCACCTGCTGATGAATGCAGGAAAGGCATTCTGAGGAACCTATGTCGAGCACATCGAAAAACCGCAGGTCTATCTGGGATCCGGCTATTGTTCGCGGAGCCGCAATCAATTCCGTGCTCAAGCTTCATCCACGCAAGATGATGAGCAACCCCGTTATGTTTGTGGTTGAGGTCGGCAGTGTGATCACTACTATTCTGCTGATTGCGCGCCCGCATGAGGCGTTTGGATTTAATCTTCAAATTACGCTCTGGCTATGGTTCACCGTGATGTTTGCCAACTTCGCCGAAGCCATGGCCGAGGGACGTGGTAAGGCACAGGCGGACACGCTGCGCAAAGCGCGCTCGGAGACGGTTGCCAATCGTCTGCTTGCCGATGGAAAGATAGAGCAGGTTGCCAGTTCCACCCTCAGGGCGAACGACGTTGTGGTCGTCACGGCTGGAGAGTTCATCCCAGGCGATGGCGAGATCATCGACGGCATCGCGTCGGTCGATGAGTCGGCGATCACCGGTGAATCGGCTCCGGTCATTCGCGAGTCCGGCGGGGACCGTTCGGCTGTAACTGGCGGAACGCGAGTCCTTTCCGACCAAATCAAGGTAAGAATCACTTCCAACCCTGGTGAAACTTTTCTCGATCGCATGATTGCCTTAGTTGAGGGAGCAGAGAGGCAGAAGACACCGAACGAGATCGCGCTGAATATCCTCCTTGCGGGACTTACCATCGTCTTTCTGCTGGCGGTAGTGACCCTGCAACCGTTCGCCATTTACTCCGGCGCACCGCAAACCGTGTTTGTACTGGTCTCGCTGTTGGTGTGCCTGATTCCAACGACCATTGGCGGCTTGCTCTCGGCGATTGGAATTGCGGGCATGGACCGGTTGGTACAGCACAACGTGCTAGCCATGTCAGGACGCGCGGTGGAAGCGGCGGGCGATGTTAACACGCTGCTTCTCGACAAGACTGGAACCATCACGCTGGGTAATCGTCAGGCCTCGCGCTTCGTTCCGGCGCCGGGTGTTTCTGAATCGGAACTGGCGGACGCGGCACAACTCTCCTCGCTCGCCGACGAAACGCCCGAGGGTCGCTCCATTGTGGTGCTGGCAAAGGAGAAGTACAACCTACGAGGACGCGAACTTCAGGATCATCACGCTGAGTTTGTGCCCTTTACGGCCCAGACGAGGATGAGCGGCGTGAACCTGAACGGCTTCCAGATTCGCAAGGGTTCAGTGGACGCAATCGAGCGCTACGTGCAGGAGAACTCCGGCGTATTCGCACCGGAAGTTCGCGACCTAGTAGATACGATTGCCCGTGCCGGAAGCACTCCGCTCGTGGTGGCTGAGCGGAAGCGCGGTGCGCTCGGAGTGATCGAGTTGAAAGACATCGTCAAGGGCGGAATCCGCGAGCGCTTCGACCAACTGCGTCTAATGGGAATTCGCACCGTAATGATCACCGGCGACAATCCATTGACCGCGGCCGCGATTGCACGCGAAGCCGGGGTAGATGACTTCCTCGCCCAGGCTACGCCGAAAGACAAGATGGACCTGATCCGTAAAGAGCAGAGCGAAGGAAAGCTGGTGGCGATGACCGGCGATGGCACCAACGACGCTCCTGCACTGGCCCAGGCCGACGTGGGTGTGGCGATGAACTCCGGCACACAGGCGGCAAAGGAGGCGGGCAACATGGTTGATCTCGACTCCAACCCGACCAAACTGATTGAAGTTGTGGGCATTGGCAAGCAACTGCTGATGACGCGCGGCGCGCTTACTACGTTCTCTATTGCCAATGACGTGGCCAAGTACTTCGCGATTATTCCGGCGATGTTTGCGGCGACATTTCCAGTGCTTAACGCATTGAACGTCATGCACTTGAAGACTCCGCAGTCGGCGATCCTGTCTGCAGTCATCTTCAACGCGCTGATCATCATTGCTTTGATTCCGCTGGCTCTGAAAGGCATCAAGTATCGTCCGATGGGCGCGGCGGCGCTGTTGCGGCGCAACCTGCTGATCTACGGCGTGGGCGGCATTATTGCGCCTTTTATCGGCATCAAGCTGATCGACATTCTGATTACAAGCGCTGGGTTGGCATAGGAAGGAACCCGAATTCATGAAACGGAACATAGTGACCGCGATTTTGATGACCGTAGTTACAACGATACTGGTCGGACTCGCATACCCGATGATCGTTACAGGCTTGGCGCAAGTGCTATTTCACGATAAAGCAAATGGACAGTTAGTTGTGCAAAACGGAAGGGTGATAGGTTCCCGGATTATCGCGCAGCCATTTACCGGTGCAGGATACTTTCATCCTCGTGGTTCGGCCGCAGGCAATGGATATGACGCGGCGAACTCGGGCGGCACTAATTACGGTCCGACGAATCAGAAGCTGGTGGACCGGGTGAAGGCGGACGTAGCTGCAGCCCAGAGCGAGAATCCGTTTAAACCAGTTCCGGCAGACTATGTGACCACGTCCGCCTCGGGTCTCGATCCGGATATTACGCCTGCGAATGCGGAGTTCCAGGCACCGCGCGTAGCCAAAGAACGAGGCATAAGGGAAGAGCAACTTATGGCGCTGGTTCATCAACACACGGAGAAGCGGCAGTTCCACTTTCTAGGTGAGGCACGGGTCAATGTGCTGGAATTGAATCTGGAGCTGGACGCGAAGTATCCGTTACAAAGAAGAGCCTCGCGCTAATTTGGCGCGGGGTGAGAAGGTGGCCTCGGTAGGGGCCATTTTTCACTCGCCCCGCGCACCGGCGCTTCGGTTGGCTTGCCATTGCCGCTCCGCTTGACGACGAAGCACTGGCAAGAGGAGGCGGCGGATCATTACGATCCCTATACCGAACTTTCTCCAGTAGCGCCGGAATTTGGTGCGTGCCTGGAGGTCGGTGGCGACAACGCGTGTTTCCGTGGCAAAGCGGGTCAGCGCTGGCCCCAGGTCTTCGGCTTCAAGTGTCCAAGCAATCTTCACTTGATTGGGTCCGGCATAGGTCGCGAACTGTTCGGGGGAGATTGCCGAGAACACAACGTTCGCTTGCCAAGGCTGACAAGCTGCTCCGGCAACAAAGAAGTGGCCGGGATCCTCGGCCAAGCAAACCCACCCCAACCCTAGCATCTGGGCGACAAGCCCTATCCGAGGCATCACAACAGGCAGTTGCGCACCGAGCATCTTGGCGCGCAGCCAAAAGAGGGCACGGACCATCCGAATCGACTGAATATCGAAGCTGCGCGCGATGTCCAGCACAAAATCCGCGGGCGCACAGATCGTGATCTCGTGCCGCCCTCCCGCGTCGGGATCAGGCACGAATCGGTCAAGTACGGCGGGCATATGAGTAGACACGTAGGTCCTTTCCTGATCGGTGCCGGTTCATATCGTACCGAGTCGATTCATTATTAGGCAGAATTGACCGGTGGAGTAGAGTGATTTGCACCACGTGAATTGTTCGGCGGTCCGAGAGGAGATGGCCATCAGAAAAGGCAAAAACGCTTTGCTGATGGAAGATCTTCAATACCTCTCGCTGACGACTTTGCCGCTTGACGGAGCCCGCGAGGATGCGTGGAGAACGTAGCGCATGCAATCGTACTCTCCGCAGGATCGGATGAGGGCGCCGGACGTATCTACAGCTACTGCGAGGAGCCAATATTGCCAGAGTTGGTAGGGTAAACAAGAATTGCAAAGGCAATGAACTGGCCCGGAGAGCTCGTCGTGTCGCCAATAGAGCGACAGCAAGAACTCTGTTGCTACCCGGCAATGCGGCGCAGCATCTGGTCGCCAGTTCTGAGCGCATTCGGATTGAATTGGAGCACAAAGAACGAATCGAAATCGAGGAGACAATACAGCGTACGACAGCGTGGGAGCAGCAAAGCCCGCCTGGCAATGTCAATCCCCAACTATTTGATTACGCTGCCGAAGATGAGGCCCTTGCTCGCTCGGCGTGAGTCGCTTGCTGCAGACAAGCGGGCTTATTGCTATAATGAGGCTACCAGCGTACCTTTGCCCGACGGGTGCGAGGCCCAGCCGGAAGCGGCAAGCTTCCGGGTCCAGCCGGACGCACTCTGGTGATAAGTGGTGATGCTGCGAGGTCTTTATGTCACCGCGCATTTTTCTAACGCGCACTGAAACCCTGCTGTGGTTAACCCCAGACACGAATCCCTGCCAAAGCTCTCTACCCGATTATTAGTTACTCTAAACACAATTTAATGAATTGACGATCCCCCGCGGGTAGGAGTGCATCAGCGGATGGGGTTTGTCTTCAGGCGTGTTCGGCTGTTGGTGCCGGAATACTGAGCGACAGGTGACGGGATTCGATGCTGCGACCCACACCTGGCTGGTACCGTTACTCGCTCTGAGCTCAGCTCCACGCGCATTCATTCCTCGCCCCAACCGGGATGCGGCTCACGCCGCTATTCAGGTTTGGTGCCACGGTTTTTCCTTTGTACGGAAAGTGAGTGGTTATGCCTTGGTTGTGGTTGTATCTGGCAATCTCGCTGGAGGTCGCTGCGACCGTTTGCATGAAACTCTCTGATGGATGCTCGCGAGCGATCCCTTCGGTATTGATGGTTCTGTTTTACGGCGTCAGCTTCTTTCCCACTGCTATGGCTCTGCGCCGCCTGGATGTTGGCATGGCCTACGCGGTGTGGTCGGCGGTGGGCACGACGCTTATCACACTGATTGGCATGGTGCTGTTCAAGGAGCAGATGTCTCTTACAAAAATGGCCGCGCTCGGAATGATCATCTTCGGCGTCGTCATGTTGAATTTGACTGGGAAGACTGAGGCACGTTCTACACTGTCAACGCAAGTTGTGGAAAGAACCGCGCCGAACTTGCACCCGCGGACCCACATGCTGCTAGCCAGTGAGGAGCCAAATTCTCCCCGATTGCCGTCGCGCTGACTTCCTGTGGGAAGACTCGTGCTACTCGACGAATTTGCGAGCGAATGGGAATGATTTTTCCACGACTGCTCATTGGAATCACGGCTTCGGGAAGTTGCCAGTGTTCAATTTCGAATCGCGTCTCTGGCCGTGATTCAGCCTTAGCTGGAAAAGGGAGACCTCGGGCTACTCCGCTCGTGTGAAAAAGGAACTCACATGTGAGCAACCGCACTCATGGACTGGTCGAAATGAACAGAATCTGATCACCGATTGCATTAGGGTTGGAGAGACTCTAGTGCGAAGCAGGGTGTGTCATGGTCAGGAAATGTGCCAATAGCTGGTGTCCTACTACCCGTCATCACAATGATGGCAAGTTGTTCCGTCTGGATATTAACCTCGGCAGTAGGTCCGGGGAAAATGAGCGCAAGACAGAATACATATGGTTGTGCGCACATTGCGCTGACAAGATGCATCCCAAGGTCGAAGTCATCGAGAACACCGTTACATTGCGGCTGACGAAGAATGACCCTGTGCGATTGGTCGAGAGCGACGTACCATTGAGGCGAGCCAATTGAACAAGAGGCCGCCTCTCCGAATCAAAGGGACGGTTCGAGTTGTACACCTCAACCCCCGCCCTCAGCGCGGGTGCGACTAGCTTCGAAGGCGACTTGCAGCGATTCTAAGATCATCGATTCAGACTCGCTTCGAACTCATTCAGCAGTCCAACCTCCGTCAATGACCAGCGATGTTCCCGTCATGAGGGACGAGGCGTCGGAAGCAAGAAAAACAATACCTCCCATCAAATCCTCGACTTGACCAATTCTGCCTAGCTTGATTTGGGACAGAACGGACTGACGAAAAGAATCATCCGCAAGAAAAGGCCGGGTCATCGGTGTTTCGACAAAGGTCGGGCATAGAGTGTTGACTCGAATCCCAAATGGCGCAAGATCAAGAGCCATTGCTTTGGTCAATCCCTCCATAGCGTGCTTGGAGGCGCAATACACGGTTCGTTTCACTCCGCCTACATGACCCATTTGTGAGGAAACATTGATAATCGAACCGGGCCGTTTCGCTTCAACCAGCTTCTTTGCTACAGCTTGAGCCACAAAAAATGAAGATCGCACATTCAGAGCCATCGTTTTATCGAAGTCTGCAATCTGGACCTCCAGAAACAACGCTGGCACATTTGTACCTGCGTTATTGACTAAAATATCGAATGGTTCGCTCCCCCTGATAGCCGCGGCCACTTTCTCCAAGTCAGTGATATCAAGCGCTAAAATCCGTGCTTTGCCACCGTCTCTGGTTATAGCGTCAGCTGTTCGTTCAATGTCTGTTCTTGTGCGTGCGACTAGAGTGACGGTCGCTCCTGCTTGTGCCAGAGCCGCAGCAATTGCCTGTCCTATGCCTCGGCCTGCTCCTGTAACTAACGCACTCTTTCCAGAAAGGTCAAAAGAAGGGGTTTTCGGTAGCTGAACGGATTGGTTCACTGCACTCCTCGAGGTGGGCTTCGCCCGAATCGTCTTCTGCATCGCCTTTTGAGAGTCTCACCTAATTAACGCCAGAAGGCAATTGTGTTTCTCCTGATGCAGGTCGTGGAAATCTCGCCCCGCAACCAAGTCTCTCAGCAGGTTATCAGGGAATCGGGCCCCCACGGTAAGCCCCCAAAACCCTCAATACCAGAAACACGAAAAACAACGGCCTCAACGGACGTTTTTTCCTCTTTTGCAGCAAGGTTGTGGCGATTGTGCTGGGAGCCAAGGCGGAAGTTGGCGCGGAGCGAGCGCTCTGTCTTGCGCTCGCTGCTGCTCAGCGCCTACCCAGTGGGCACTCTTGAAGCTATTGCACTCGCTCCATCGCGATTACTGGCACTAACTCGATCGAGCGCTCGCCGTCGGAGAGGATAAATGCTTTTTGGCGGTTAATATCCTCGGCGAGTTGGGCAAAGTGCTTCGGCTCTATCACAATGCCTGGCTTAGATTGTCCGGTCATGATTGTTTTCTCCCTGTGCGCAGGACTTGTGACTACGTAGAAATCCGTCTTCGATCTCGGGACGAACGCTAGGCGCCTGCCTCATGTGAAGAAGCGCTCCGCGACTGTCGGGGTCGTCGATCAACATGACAGACTTGCGTGCAGCATTATCCTTGCTAGCACTGCGACAATACTGTGCGTTTGGCCCCTCGCATATCAGATCGGCTCTGAAAATTGTGTCAGATGACAGCCGGACGGAATGTCAGTGTTTGTCTTACAGGAGAAAAAAATTATTGCTTCAATCCGTTTTCAAAGAAGTAACAAATGAGCTCGGCGGTAGTAGTTAAGTGGAGTTTGTCCAGAATGCGTACGCGATAAGTGCTTACAGTTTTTACGCTTAATGAAAGTTCTTCCCCGATTGCGGTAACGGTTTTCCCGGCACCGATCATCCGTAGAATTTGGTATTCACGGTCGGAGAGCATCTCGTGCGCTGGCTGCGTAGGTTCACCGCCGAACTTCCCAGCAAGGTGCTCCGCGAGCGCGGGACTGACATATCTTCCCCCGGCCAGCACCTTTCTCACCGCCATGCCCATTTGTTCGGGCGCACTTTCTTTGGTTAGATAGCCGACCGCCCCAGCCTTAAAAGTCCTTATGACAAATTGCTCCTCGGGATAAGAACTGAAGATAATCACGGGTAACCGATGGCACTCCGCATGGATATCCTTCAGAACTTCTAACCCGTCGCGGCCAGGTAAACTGATGTCCAGGATGACGAGATTCCACTTCTGATTTCGCACCAGTTCCAGGGCTTCATGAGGACTGCCTGCCTCACCGAATATCACGCCCGGAAACTCATCTTCAAGGATTCGTTTGAGGCCGTGTCTGACCACTGCATGGTCATCGATGACGAGAATTTTCATGTTGTCGCGGCCTCCACTTGGCCGTTCTGCTTCAGTGGCAAGCGTAGCGTAACCTGAGTGCCCGCACCGGGAAAGCTCTGGATTTGCAATTCGCCACCTAGTAAGAGGGCCCTTTCGCGCATCCCTACAACGCCAAGGGAGCGCGTCTTCTGCAAGCTCTCAAAGGGGAACCCCTGGCCATCATCCTCGACTCTCAACACAACTTGATTGTTGTCAACCTCGAGAGACACAAGAACCTCAGTAGCGGCAGCGTGGCGCGCAACGTTCGTGAGTGCCTCCTGGTAAATGCGGAAGACGGCGATTTTCTGCTCTGGAGAAAGTCCAATCTTTCCCGCTGGTGCCTGGACCGAGCACTGTGTTCCGGTACGACGCTGGAATTCTTCCGCCTGCCATTCCAGTGCCGCTGTTAGTCCAAGCGCATCGAGAATCCCGGGGCGCAACTCGGTCGCGATTTTGCGTACGAGGCCAATGGTGGAGTCTACAAACTGCATCACACCACCGACCGCTTCGACCCAGGCTCCTCCTTGCGCGCCGTGCTTGCGCCGGACCCAGTCGAGATCCATCTTGATTGCTGTCAGCGCCTGTCCAAGTTCATCATGCAACTCTCGGGCAATGCGCAACCGCTCCTCCTCAGCCGCCGACTGTACGCGCCCGGCCAGAGCCCTCATCTGTTCTTTAGAGCGACGGAGCTCTTGCTCCGCCTGCTTGCCCTCGGTAATGTCCCGGCAGATACCAAGGTATCGAATTAGTACGCCAGAATCGTTGAATACACCTTTGCCAAGGACCTCGATCCAACGTGTCTCGCCGTCTGGCCGCACAGTTCGATGTTCGATATGCATAGGCATTCCAGCCGAGAACGGAGTGAGGTTATCAAGGAGCTCTCGATCCTCCGGATGAAAGTATCGGCGCAAGGACTCGCGATCCGGTTGAGGAGTGCCCGGAGGAAGACCGAACATCTCAAAAATCTCTGGATCCCATTCCAGGGTTCGCGTGGAGGGACGCCACTCAAAGACACCCATATCGGCTGTACGTAGGGCCAGGTGCAATCGCTCTTCCTGCAAGCGAAGCTCTTCAATTACCCGTTCACTCGCAGTGATGTCAATTCCCATCCCTCCTACATAACCCCGCTCTTGCCTAGTCGTGATGCTCGCGAGGCTGCTTTAGTTCATTCGGCATCCCTGCCAGTTTGTTCGATCCGCACCTACCACCCCACATACCTCCAGCGCTCACGACGCTGGGGGCTATTGGAAGAAGTCGCGACAGCAATACGAGCCATAAACCACAGAGAGGGTTTTCAGACTGCCTCTGCCGAGGAGCTGAAGCTTGATGCAGTATCGATGTCAAGGGCGCCCAAAGACTCAATCATTGGCAACAAGACTGGAGCCAAGGCAATTGTAAGAGCCTCGATTCGTTGATCGATTTGTTCCGAACCGGACTCATCTTGATCAGAATCTGCTTCCTGCCATGCGCCGTCTTTCTGCTTTCCTACTCTCGACTGGCTTTTTTGCTTATCGTCATGCAAAAGTGCCAAGCCTACCAAAACTAGGGCATACTGCCAACGCTTTTGGACGAGTTCAATATCCTCTTTCGAGCTTTTCAACTCCGACTTCAAGAACACGTTGTCCATATTGATGATGAAGTCAAAAACATCATGTCGGTCATCACCATTGCCATTCGTGGTAGAGTCCTGAATGTCGGTAGTCCGAACCCGCAATGCCGAGTGCTTGTGAAAGGCTGGCTCTACTGAACCCCAATTTGCCTCATCAATAGGAATGATGTTCGGGAGTGCTATTCCGCTGGGCATTTCACGTTCATCGCCAGGATCGTTCACAGGCGGTTTACGCCGAGTTCCTGGATTTCCGTTAGGTCGAACCTCGGCTTTCACAGAAAGCGAAAAGCGATTCGTAAAGTCTTGCAGCAAAGTGGGGTCGGATACGGTTGCCTCAAATTCTAGGGAATCACCCACCTGTGCATTTTGAGGAAGCTCTAAGCTGAGAACTGCTATCCCGTTATGGGGGAAAGGTCCCACATAGTCGCTTACGAGGCTGCGGTTGTGGCCTGAAACAAGCGATAGTGCGAATGTGCCAGGATTAACTTGTCTACTGAAATAATCGTTTACCGTATCGGTCTCGAATGTGATTCGGCAACGCTGACCAAGATTGCAGTCTCGGCTCATGACCTTCCCGTAGTCTTTGCCCTTGAACTTGAAATAAGTTGGGTGATGCTTACCTTCAAATTCCTTTTCGCGCTGGGCTACATCCACTGTCTTGAAAGGATTCGTTGCGCGGGCGCCGGTCAAGAATAATGATGCGAGTGTTGGGGAATGTTTCAGTAGACTCTGAATGATATCTTCAAGGGGCTTTTCTTCGGCCAGTTTGGATTGGATTTCTTCAGCGCGTCTCCTAGACTTAAGCTCAGCCAGTCCCGCATTCTCTTTCAGCATCACCTCAAGTTGGCTTTCGATAGCCTGACGCGTTGGATTTTGACTGAGACGGTCGCGACTGTTCATGAAAAGGTCCTCTCTGGCGCGCGCACTGATATCGCCACAATCAACAATGACCAAGAGTGAATTAGCGATATAGTCGAGTCTTCCAGCTTTCTGACGAGAGAAGAAAGCCTTTGTCAAATTTCCATGCACCTGCCCGTTCATGGTGAAGATGATTCCCTCATCTTTCCGATAGGTATCGGCGCGCCCCTTCTTAAAGGCATAGATAGTAGCCATCATTTTTTCGCCGTCTACACTCAGGGGGCATGACACCGGAAAGTCAGGCTCCAGATTTTCCTGCTTAGCATCCTCAAGGCGAACGACCAACCCGGTTAGCGAGGTGTCAAAGCTACCAGAGTGCCCGGTGTAGGCCGATCTACATTCATGGAGTCTGATGGGCAATGCCGGCTCGGCGAGCAATAAATCCATCCGGCTAAGCAAGCCATCTTTCATCAGGATGTTTGTATTGCTAAAAGAAGAAGTCGATCCGCCAAACTCATAGAGCTTGATGAGCGTTCCCCAATGTGCAGCCCGAATATAGGCTTGCTTTTTCTCAGGCAATATTGCTAATTCTTTCGCTTCAAATCGGAGTACACCTCCTTTACTCGGCGTCTGATCGGCACTGACGGGCGCAAGGTATGGCTGGGCCACACTTCCCAACCGTTCAGCCTGATACATCTTGCGCCATACGAACACCTGGTTCGCGTTAACACCATGCGGCGTGGGCAATGACCGCAACTGAGGTCCCTGGCAGCAGCGTCTCTTCGACAATGCGCCGTCTCTCGTCCGCGCTTCGGTAGTGCCGTTTTGTTCTGGGTTGCGAAACTGGCTGAACGGCTGTCCCCATGATCTCCTCGTCGTGACACGAATCGCCGTGCCACAAAAGAAGAATGCTTATCAGGGTCGGCTCCGTCTAACGGCCATCAGACTACGCTTACTTTCCGGCTTTCCGGCGACGAGTTGGCCTCAGTTGGTGGCTGGAAACGATCAGGATGATTTTGTAGTAGGTACTTTGGAAATGCATACGACAAACTGACTTGTCCGAAACCAGTCGCATAGCTCCCGGTTGACGGACAAGCCGTCTCCAATCAAGTTATGGAAGAGTAGCCGACAACTCGGGAGTAGGTTATGAAAAACCAGCAACCTTGCCACATGTCGAGGCAACAGTGTGTCATTCGTACTGTTTGAATGGCTCCCACAAGCCGCCGGATTTAATCGGCGTCCCTTCCCGTCCAGCAACCTGCCACATGGTGTCTACGAGGGGAAGGAGGGTGTTCCTATAGGGGGGGCCTCGGGTTCGTTGATATCCACGAACACTTCGGGTGAGATGAAGATGTCTTTTCGTATGCTATGGTGCTCACTGAGGACGGTCCCGGTCATAGTCGAATAAAATGGCTTTCCCGCAATTCCAATAAGTGAAAAGCCAACGTACAAAACTCCGCTCTGGCCTTCCTTCCGAGCGCGATTGATTGCGTACTCATAGCAATGCACCATCTGTTTCTCAATCTCCTGACCTCGAACCATCGGGCCAAGCCCGTTTGAGCCCCAGTAGCAACGACTGTCGGCATATTCAATGATCCCAGAGCGAAACAATTGAGTGTAGCCATCCGCACCTGCTTGACCTGAGATTTGCGCGGTCGCAAGAAATCCATCTCCGTTATAGCGAGTGCTAAACGCTCCGTGTCCGTTAGGCACATAGACGCGCAACTTCTCTTCAGGTGGCATAATCCAAGTGCGGCGTAACACCTCGCGGTTGAAGGCCGATGCAGGCATCACATGAAATAGCATCGTGACTTCCGACGCCAAAGGAACCGGGCCGTCACCCCGAGATGCCAACTCTGCTCGATGCGTCCTCCAATATTCAATTGTTTCGCGGAGTTCTCGCCGCTCGGAAAATGCTCTTCCGATCTCTTCAACGCTCATGAGATATTTTCCCGTACTCACTCGTCCATAGAATTTGTTCGTGCCACCAAAGGTGACCATGTGAGGCCTATTCCAGCTTTGTGGGACGCGGATCACCAATTCATCTCCATCAGGGCAGCTGACGAACTGCATGGCAACTCCGACAAGCCTCGGAGCGATGCCGTCCTTTATCAGATTTGAGAGTCGAGCGATTTCAGTCTGCACATTACTCAGCTTCATCCCGGCGAGGCGCTCCGGTATTCCCTCGGATTGTCCGTCCTCGCCACGGCGGTCCACGAGACCGAAGACGAAATCTCCCCCAGCCTGATTAGCCATTGCTGCTACGTCATACAGAAATTCTCTTTTGTCGTCAGTGCCACCAGTCGGCAATGCTTCCTTGTATTCGAGCGTAAGATTCTCTGCGACCTCACCGTCGATGAGGTTCTGAATATCAGTAGGGGTAAGGTCATTTAGGTTAGTCGGAAGCATACATTCGACTCCTCGAACGGCTCCAAGGATAGCATGACGTTCCCGCATCAGATTGATCTGAAATGCTGCGCTCAATGAGACTGAAAGGGCGTTGGCAGCGACCATTCTAAGCATTGCTCTTGGTTGACGGGGCTATACAGAAATTATGGGCATTAACCTTAGCATCGGTACCGCTGAACGTCGATTTCGCCGATCAGTACGGAGCGGAAGCTCTGTCGCAACTTCCGGGTAGCCGACGATCCGCCCGGAACGCGCCAGATCGAACAATGGCCTCCTCGCTGAAGTTCTAAATAGATGCGACAAGTAATTCAATCCGTTAGAATGCGGTTATGCCGATTCCGCCAGATGAGTTCGAGCAGAAGATCAAGGACAAAGTACGTACGCATTATGCCGCTAACCGGACGCCCCTGTTGCTGGCCCATCTTGGTGCCGAGATCGAAAAGCGCGACGAGTGGCCTACCGACCGCGGACAGCGCAATCTCAAACAACTGATAACTGAAACTTGCGCTCCCGATTTGCAGATTGTCTGGGATCGCCGATCCCCGGCGTACATAGCGGTTGTCACACCTGAAGTCCGGGCCGATGTCGAAGCGCAGATCGCCGACCGCTTTGCCGACAACGATTCGGTCCCCGTACGGTTGGAAGAAATCGTCAAGCCAGTGCTCTTGGCGTTCTGCGTTAACGTACAGAACCAGCCTGTTTACATCAAGAGAACTAGGCCCTTCCGCTATGAAGTCGGAAGCATCCTTCCCGACCGCGCTACGGATTACATCCTTGTCGAACCCGAGTATAGGCGTCCGGGCTTGCGAATTGATCATCCCCACCTTCTACCGTTGAGCGACAGAAAGGACCTGGAAAGCCTAATCCAAAAATGGGCGGCGGTGCATGGAGTACAAGTAGAGCAGTTTTCCAGGATCGATCAGGATGAGAAGGAGCCTTCGGAAGCTGGTCGTACCGCTCTTGATCGCCTGCTCACTGCGCAGCCACCAGACGTTGCAAAGCGCATGATGATACCGGCTGACATCGCACAGATTTTATCGCGGATTCGATGAGCCGATGGGAAAACCCAAACACAAGCACCGCACATTGCCCGTTGCTTTGCCCTCCACAAACGCTATCGATCTTTTTCTGCTCGCGGGCCTCCCGCACCCGCTACACGCGCGTATCCAAGAGTTCTTTCGGAATCTCGCTGGGAACCACGCGAAGGTAATCGCTAGTCCATCATCGAACTTTGACGGACTGCTCTATCGCGAGAAGACGGTTCAGGCATTGCTCACGGCTGGCGCTCAGTTCGCCGTTCGGCGGCTGAAGAACAGGAGTGACGATCAAGCAGCTCGGCCTCGGAGAATCGCGCTTTTTTATGTCCCGGCGGAAGATGACGAATTTCTGCTTCGCGCATTCGATTTTTTCGTCTTCCCGGTCCCATTGCGCGATCTATCCACCTTTGATGACTATGGCAACCAGAGGCGCCATCAAAGGGAAGCGTGTGAAGCGGCAATTCGAAAAGGGATGGAAGTCCATACCCGCGACCTGGTCGGACTGCTTCAGAGGCGAATCGAAAGCCGTAAATCGCATGAGCCGTTATTGCTACCACCTGCGAATTTTCATCTGGACGATCAACGCCTACGGAAGGCCTTCTGCGAACTGACGCGCGGTATTCGTGCGTGGGCGAATGCAATGCCGGAAACAGTCAGTCCTCAGATGTTCGACCACGAAATGCTACCAAACTTCCTGGACCACAATGAGCGTCAGCTCATCTTTCGCGATTCCCGCAATGTTGTCTTTCCGTGCGCTCGGCCAACGGAGTTTCATGGTGCGCAGGAAATTGATCCCGCTGCAGAACTTCGTGTTCTCCGTGAACTTCTTCGGACGACCTATCGCTTCGGCACATCCTTGCCGCAAGGGTTCCACCATGATGCCCAGTTCGAGGGCGGTCGTCACTTCAGTCAAACCAGATTCGACTGTTCACGGCAGGGAGAACTCTCGGTGACGGCAAGCCACGTGAACATTTATCCCAATGATTACGTGAGACCCGCTTCATGAAAGGCAAAAACAAAATACCGCAGCGCTACGAAGTAGCAGCTGCGGTCAATATCCTTTGAACGGCTTCGGTTGCGTTAACCTACGTCCCAGCCGGTCGGTCTGAGTAGCCGAAGCTAATCAACCACAACGATTCGAGCTTGCGCTGGAATCGCCGGACCCCAATTGAGTCATCGGATCTCAGAGCCGAAGCTCTGGCGCTTTTCCGCCTTCTCCAGGTCGGTCCGCGCGGATGCCATTAAAGCACCGTAGCAACGTTCCTTTATATAATCTCACGACATCCGCGATACGTCAATGACTTGGTCTGTAAGGCAAGCAGAATCAGCGAATTGAAGTTTGGAACATCCCCGCGCCGCACAACGTTACCGGCGGGATTGTCCAAGAGCGCAATTTCTTCTACGCGGCGTCTAAAATCCCCCATTTCAATAGTGCCGACGTGTCGCGTGCTCTGCGTGACCGGGCAGAGTAGCACCAGTTTTGGGAGAAAGGCAATCAACTCACGTAAGCGGATGGTTTATTGCGCCTCAATTTGCGCCCTCAATTCCTTCAGATGTCACTGTAAACCGAAGAAAATAGATGGCCTTGGTCGCTATTGATCGGATTCTCGTTTGGGTTATGAGGGCCGTGAGAAACTGATTCTAAAAGACTTAGCTCGGCGCGGATGATATCTAAGCACCTTGTAGAATCAGTAAGATACAGAACGGACCCGCTAACTGCGCTCCAGTTTGCGCTCCCGTTTCCAGTGTGATTTGCCCGCCTCCCTCATCGGGCAACATCTTATTTCATAATAGTGCAACTCGGCTCGAATCTTCTCTGAACTGGCCACAACATGCTGCGTGGCACTACCCGATGCACAATGTTCTCTACGTATCACCGCGGCCCTCGTCAATCGTGCTGGAGGTCCCCGCAACCGTTTGTTGAAGCTCTCCGATGGATGTTCGCGAGCGAATGCCGACATTGGCTTGCATGGTCTGTGATCTATAAGTTACACTCTTGCAGTGATCGAACTTCGGCGATACACGACGCTCGAAGGCAAAGACGTGGTCGGCGATTGGCTCGCGGGTTTGGAGCTCCATGCGCGGGCCAGGGTTGCTAACCGGATCGACCGGCTTTCGCTTGGCAACTTCGGAGACTGCAAACCTCTACGCGAGGGAGTCTCCGAACTGCGGATCGATTGGGGACCGGGGTATCGGTTGTATTACGCGATGGT
>Ga0181520_10005370_pt1 | contig 20500 bp, 16 predicted proteins | sample PEATcosm2014_Bin_29_FD_132451 | JGI IMG/M metagenome (GOLD analysis project Ga0181520, IMG submission 132451) | Peatland microbial communities from MTU Mesocosm Facility, Houghton, MI, USA - PEATcosm2014_Bin02_30_metaG | ecosystem: Environmental > Terrestrial > Soil > Wetlands > Peat | place... | reverse complement strand
GTCGGCGAGGAGGCGCCAGGGCATGATGAGGATGCCGATGATGCCGGTGATGAGGCCGCCCGTCTTGAAGTTGATGCGCTTCGGCCACAGGTTCGAGAAGTCGTTGGCCGGAGAGACCGTGTTGGCCGCGATGTTGACCGAGAGCGAGGCGACGACGAGGCCGATCATGCCGACGATGAGCACGATGGGGTTATGGAACTTCGTGATGAGGACGGAGGGGTCCCAGATGGCCTCGTTGAACACGACGGCGGAGGCCGAGGTGATGAGGACGCCCATCGCGGAGAAGACCAGCATGGTCGGCGGCAGGCCGATCGACTGGCCGATCATCTGCTGCTTCTGTCCCTTGGCGAAGCGCGTGAAGTCGGGGATGTTGAGCGAGAGCGTCGCCCAGAATCCGACCATGCCCGTCAGCGAGGGGATGAAGATTTTGAAGAAGGAGCCGAAGTCCTGGAACTTGCTCGGCTGCGCGAGGACGGGGCCGAATCCCTTGGCGGCGGTCACCATCCAGATCACGAGGACGAGGGCCATGGCGATGACGATCGGCGCCGCCCAATTCTCGAAGACGCGGACGGCTTCCATCCCGTTGTAGATTATCCAGATCTGGAAAAGCCAGAACACGATCAGGGCGATTACGCCGTGGAGGCTCAGACCTGCGATGGCCATGCTGCCGCCGATGTTCTTCCAGCCGGGCAGGAGGATGCTGAGCACGCCGTCGATGGCGAGCGACCCGATGAAAGTGTTGATGCCGAACCATCCGCAGGCGACGATGGCGCGCAGGATCGCCGGGATGTTGGCTCCGAAGGTGCCGAACGCGGACCTGGCGAACACCGGGAAGGGGATGCCGTACTTGGTCCCCGGATGGGAATTGAGCAGCATCGGGACGAGAACGATCAGATTGCCGAGGGTGATCGTCAGAAGAGCCTGTAGCCAGTTCATTCCGAGGGCGATCATCCCTCCGGCCAGCATGTACGTCGGTACGCAGTGGGCCATGCCGACCCATAGGGCCGTATAATTGTAGGTGCCCCAGGTGCGCTGCTTGAGGGAAGTCGGGGCCAGGTCCTTGTTGAAGAGCCGGTGGTTCATGGAAACGTCTTTCTTCAACTCATACATCTCATCGCTCATAAAAACCTCCTATCCTGATTTTCTCCGCATTTTTCGAAGCCTATCCAGGGGAATCCCGATGGTCTTTCGCCTTTTCGGATGCCCCCTGCTCCTGCCATGCCCTCCTTTCGTCGAAAAAATCATATGTATATTAAAGGGGGGCCGGGTTCGGCCCTCGGTCCCCCCCCACGACTTTATAGGGCGCCTACGCCGTCAGCGTGTCCGTATACTCGAGCCCCTTCTCGACGATGGCGACGATTTCGTCGATCTGCGCCTTCTCGATTATCAAGGGCGGCGAGATGAAGATGTAATCCCAGTTGCAATAGAGATAGAGCCCGTTCTCCATGAAGATCTTCCCGAGCTGGGCCGACACGTTGCGTATCGCGTTGTTGTAGCCGGCGAGCGGGGCCTTGGTCTTCTTGTTCTTGACCAGCTCGATGCAGGCCCAGAGTCCCTTGCAGCGCGTGTCGCCGACCGAAGGGTGCCTGGCCTCAAGTTCCTTGAGCTTCCTCTCGAGGTACAGGCCGTTCTCGGCGGAGCGCTCGATCAGCTTCTCGCTCTCGTAGACCTCGATGTTCGCGATCCCGCAGGCGCAGGCCAAGGCGTGCCCGGTGTAGGTGAGGCCGCTCACGTAGACGCGATCCTGGAAGGAATCCCAGATCTTCTTGCTCCAGATCATCGCGCCCAGGGGGACGTATCCCGAGGTGATGCCCTTCGCCGTGGTGATGATATCGGGGACGACGTCGAAGTTGTCGATGCCGAACCATTTTCCGGCGCGTCCCCAGGCGGCCATGACTTCGTCGGAGATGAGGAGGATGCCGTTCTCGTCGCAGAGCTGGCGGAGCCCCTTCATGTAGCTCTTCGGCGGGATGACGATGCCGTTGGTGCCGACTATCGGCTCGACGATGATCGCGGCGACCGACTTCGGATTCTCGTACATGAGCTGCTCTTTGAGCACCGCGAGAGTCCGTTGCCCGCATTCCTCCGGGTCGTCGGTGCCGAAGGCGCAGCGGTAAGGATAGGGACCGAAGAAATGCACGACTCCGGGAATGCCCGGTTCCGCCGGCCACCGCCTGGGATCGCCGGTCAGCGTCACCGAGCCGGCCGTCGCGCCATGGTAGCTTTTCCACGCGGAGTAGATCTTCTGCCGCCCGGTGAACCAGCGCGCGCTCTTGATCGCGTTCTCGTTCGCCTCGGAGCCGGCGTTCGTGAAGAACACGTAGTCGAGGTCGCCCGGCGTGTGCTCGGCCACCTTCGCGGCGAGCTTGGCCCTCGGTTCCGTACCGAAGCCCGGGGCTATGAAGCAGAGTTTCTCCATCTGCTTCCTCATGCTCTCGAGGACATGCGCGTTGCCGTGCCCGATGTTGCAGTTGAGGAGCCCGGCGCAGCCGTCGATGATCCGGTGCCCATCGTTGTCCCACATGTAGATTCCCTCGGCCCGATCGATCACGGTCGGCACCCAACCGCCCTGCTGCTTCCAGCTGTAGATCAGGTGCTGTCGGTCGAGCTTCTGCAGTTCCTCGGTCTTCATTCTAGCTCCTTTCATATGAAGGGGATCGGCTCGCGCTTGATGAAGCGCCCGTCGCCGACCTTTCCCACGAATTTCATCCGGTCGCCGGCCCACTCCGCCACGCGCTTGCCGCGCGAATACACGATTTCCGGCATGCCGGTCATCTCGAGGCCCTCCCAGGGAGTGTAGTCCACGTTGTGGTGGAGCTTGTCCCGTGAGATGGTGAACTTCCGCTTCGGGTCGAAGACCACGATGTCGGCGTCCTTGCCCGCCGCGACCGCGCCTTTGTTCGCGAGCCCGAACATCCGGGCCGAGCCGGTGGAAACCACCTCGACCATCCGCTCGAGGCTGATGCGTCCCTTCACGACGCCCTCGCTGTGCATGAGCATCAGCATCGTCTCGATGCCGGGAGCGCCATTGGGGATCTTGCGATAGTCGTCCTTGCCCGACATGTCCTTTTGCCCGACGAAGTTGAAGGGGCAATGATCGGTGCCGATGGTCTGTACGCTGCCGTCGCGGAGGCCGAGCCAGAGCTCGTCGAGGCTCGCCTGGGGACGGAGCGGCGGCGACATGACGTATTTGGCGCCGCCCCATCCCGCCTCCCTGTAGCGGTCCTCGTTGAGGGTGAGGTACTGGGGACAGGTCTCGGCGTAGACGCGGAGGCCGCGATCGCGCGCCTGGCGCACCTTCCAAAGACCCCTGTCCGAGGACAGGTGGACGATGTAGATCCGGCTGCCGGTGAACTCGACCGCCGTGACGGTGCGCTCGATGGCCGCTTCCTCGGCGAGGACGGTGTGCGCCCTCGCGTGATCGAAGGGCGTGAGTCTCTTCTCGGCTTCGTTGAGCTCGTCCATCCGCTTTATGACGTCGAAGCTCTCGGCGTGGACCTGGACGAGGCCGCCGTACTTCTTCGTCTCCTCGAGGAGGCGGACCATCGCGTAGTCGTCGACGCGGAAAGGGTAGAACAGGAAGATCTTGAAGCTCGGCGTCCCGTATTCGTTGACGGCCTTCTTCACTTCGTCGATGATGTCCGGCCGCGCGTCGGTGACGCCCGGGTGGATCGAATAGTCGACCGCCGTCTTGCCGTCGGCCTTGCCCTTCTGTCGCTCGACGGCGTCGCGGAGCATCTCGCCCTGGTTCTGCAGGCTGAAATCGAGGATCGTCGTCGTGCCGCCGCAGGCGGCCGCGATGGAGCCCGACTTCCAGTCGTCCGAGGACGTCGTGCCCATGAACGGCATCTCGATGTGGGTGTGAGTGTCGATCGCGCCCGGGAGGATGTACTTCCCGGCGGCGTCGACGACTTCGTCCGCCTTCTCCGCGAGGCCGACCCCGACGCTCTTTATCCTTTCGCCCTCGATGAGGACATCCGCGGTCTGCGACCCCGAGGACGTGACGACCAGGCCATTCTTGATCAAAATGCTCATGGCAAATTCCTCCTGATACGTATTACATCGATCTCGCGCCGCGGCGGACCGTTACGCGGATATAAAGGGCTCGAACCTCACGCGCCGGACCTCGCCCTCGTCCATCACGGGCGTCGGCTCGCGTTTCCACGACTTCGGCTTCTCGGCGAATCCGATCAGCCCTGGCACCGGGCAGACGAAGCTGCAGATCATGCACGAGAGGCACTTCTCCTCGATCAGCTCCGGCCTCCGCTTCTCGGCATCCCACTCGAGGGCCTGGCCGCCGGCATCCCGGCAGACTATGTGGCACAGTCCGCAGCCGACGCACCTTTCGAGATCGTAGGTGGCGACGCCCTGCCGCCCGAGGTCGAACTCTCCGGTTTCGCACAGCGTGGGAATGGCCTTCCCGATGAGCTCCGTCGCCTTCCCGATTCCCTTTCCGATCATGTAGTCGCTGAGGCCCTCGATCATGTCCTCCACGATGCGGTAGCCGTAGTGGATTATGCCGGTCGTGACCTGGACAGTGGTCGAGCCGACGAGGAGATACTCGAGGGCGTCGATCCAGGTCTCGATTCCGCCCATGCCCGAGATCGGGAGGGCCAGCTCCTTGCATTGCGCCATCTCCGCGACGAAGCGGAGGCCGACGGGTTTGACGCAGCGGCCCGAGAGGCCGCTCACGGCGCCTCGGCCGAAGACCTCGGGCTTGGCCACCCAGTCGTCGAGGCCGATCTCGGAGATGCCCCGGACCGTGTTGATCGCCGATATGCCGTCGGCCCCGCCGTTCTTGGCGTATATCGCCGGCTCGGTGATATCGGTGATGTTCGGCGTCATCTTGGCGAGCACGGGGATCTTGACGGCTTTCTTGACGGTGGCGGTGAATTTTTCGAGGAGGTGGAAGGATTGGCCGACCTTGTAGCCGGAGCCCTCGACCGACATGTGCGGACAGGAAAAGTTCAGCTCGAGCATGTCAGCGCCGTGATCCTCGGCGGCCTTCGCGAGGAAGCCCCACTCGTCGTTGGAGAAGCCCATGATGCTCGCTATGATCCGCCGGTCGGGGTACTTCTTCTTGAGATAGAGGATGTCGGCGAGATTGTCGCGCAGGGGCCTGTCCGATATCATCTCCACGTTCTGGAGACCCACCAGGCGCTTCCCCTCGTAATCGTAGCCGTTCATCCGCGGCGAGGGATGGACGATCGGCACGCGGTCGGAATTGAGCGTCTTGTAGCACACGCCGGACCAGCCTCGCTCGTAGGCCCGCTCGATCATCTCGGCGCAATTGGAGACGGGCGAGGACGAAAGAAGGAACGGATTCTCGAATCGGACGCCGCACATCGTGACCGAAAGATCGACCTTGTTTCCCGCGCTCATCGCGCACCTCCCGCGAGGGCTTCCAGGATCGCCCGTGCAGCGTTCTTCCCGTCCCTCACCGCCTCGACGACGAGGCCCGGACCTCCTACGATATCGCCGCCCGCGAAGATAGCCTTCGTCGAGGCGCGCCCCGTCGCCGAGTCGGCGACGATCAGGCCCCGTTTATCGATCCTTACGTCACCCGACCAGTCGGCTTCGTCGGGACCGTTGCCTATCGCCTCCACCGCGACCTGGACGTCCAGGATCCAGTCGGAGCCGGCGATGTCCTCCGGCGAGCGTCGCCCCGAGGCGTCCTCGGTCCCGAGCCGGCATCGCCTGAGCTTCAATCCGGAGAGGCGGCCGTTCCCGTCGGTGGAATATCCGACCGGGCGGTTCAGCATGACGAAATGAACGCCGTCGCGAAGGGCGGCGACGCGCTCCTCCTCTTCGGCCGGCATCTCGACGAAGGAGCGCCGATAGACGAGGTACACGTCGCGGGCGCCCAGCTTCCTGGCCGACTCGGCGCAATCGATGGCGACGCTTCCTCCGCCGATCACGGCGACGTCCTTTCCATCGATTTGCCGGGCGAGATCGGGGACCTTCCCCTCCCGCGGCTTCGATAGGAAGGAGACTGAGTCGTGGACCTCGGCGATGCCCTTTCCCTCCGGGAGGGAGACGGCCTTCCAAAGCCCCGGCGCGAGGAAGACGGAGCGGTAGCCCCCGGCAAGGAGCTCCTTCGCCCCCCGGGCGCCCTCGACGCGCTTATTGCAGACGAACTCCACGCCGAGACGACGCAGGTCCTCGAGTTCGTGCTCGAGGAAGTCCCGGTCGAAGCGATACCCGGGAACGCCATAGCGGATCACTCCTCCCGGCTCGGCTCTTTCCTCGAACACGGTCACGCCGACGCCCGCCTTGGCGAGCTCGGCGGCGCAGGCCAGGCCCGCGGGCCCCGAACCGACCACCGCGACCTTCTCGGGCCGGGCCGCCGGTTTCTCGAATACCCGGAAGCCGATGCTCCAGGAGTGCTCCACCAAGGCGCGCTGGATTTCCCCGATTTTTATCGGGAGCCCGATGCCAGTGGCGCTGCATTCCCGCTCGCAGAGGCGCGAGGCGGGACACAATACGCCGCAGGCGCCTCCGAGGATGTTGTTTTCCTTTATCGTGCGGATGGCTCCGGTCACGTTCTTCAGCCGAAGCTTGCGGATGAAGGCGCCCGGTTCGGTATTGGCGGGGCAAGCCTTCGAACAGGGCGCATCGTGGCAGAGGAGGCAGCGATCCGCTTCGTCGACGGCCTGCGCCAGGGTGAAGCCCCGGTTCATTCGATGCAATCTCTCGTAATCGGCCATCATTTCGTCTCCTTGGGAATTGATCATCCGCCGAGGCCCCGGCGGCGGGGAATCGGTCGCCCATGACGGCCCATGGGCGACCATGGCGGACTCACTTCCCCAGGCGAGCCACGATCCAGGGGATCGTCTTCTCGGCGAGCTTCGCGAGAGCTATCGCGCTCATCTCGAGATGCTCTTCCTTCGTATCCTCGATCTTGTTGTGGCTGATGCCCCTGAGGCTCTGCACGAAGATCATCTGCGTGGGAATCCCGGCGCGGCAAACCTCCGCAGCGTCGTGAAGCGGCCCCGAGGGAAGGCGCCATGATTTGCCCGCCGTCTCCTTGATCGCCTCGTCGCACAATTCGGTGATTTCCTTGTTGAAGAGGATGGGCTCGATCCGCCAGAGGTCGCCGAATGCCACCTCGACATTGCATTCGGCGGCGAAGCGCCTCGCCGCCTCCTGCGCGTCCTTCCACATCGCCGCGAGCTTCGCGGGGTCGAGGTGGCGCTGGTCCAGGGTAATGGTGCATTCCTCGACGACCGAGGTGACGATGCCGGGCTTCGTGACGCAGCTGCCTATGGTGCAGACGCCCGAATGCTTCGCGGCGATGGCGTAGATCTCCTGGGACATCATGCCCGCGGCCTTGAAGGCGTCGCGCCGGCGATTCATCGGCGTGGAGCCCGAATGCGCCGCCTGCCCGCGGAACGTGATGAAATTGCGCTCGACTCCGACCGTCCCGAGCACTACGCCGAGGGGATAGCCGAGATCCTCGAGGACCGGTCCCTGCTCGATGTGCAGCTCGAGATAGGCGGCGCAATTCTTCTGCTCGAGCTTGGCCTTGGGCGCGTCCTCGAGCTTTATGCCCACGGATTTGAGCGCGTCGACGAGGAGGACGCCGCCCTTGTCCTTGAGGTTCCGCACTTCCGCGATGTCGAGGTGGCCCGAGAACGCGCTCGAGCCGAAGAGGCTGCGACCGAAGCGGGCGCCTTCCTCGTCGGCCCAGTTCACGAGCTTGATGGTAACCGGGGGCTTGCCCTTGGCCTTGAAGTAGCGCATCACCTCGAGGCCAGCGATCACGTTCCAGCAGCCGTCGAGCCAGCCCCCGTTGGGCACCGAATCGAGATGGCCGCCGATCAGCAGGGCCTCGGGGCGTTCTCCCTCGAGGGTCGCCCAGGTATTGCCGGCGATGTCCTGGCGATGGGGAATGCCGATCTCGTCGAGCTTCCTGTTGAAGAAGTCGAGGGCCTTGAGCCATGTTTCGGTAAAGGCGACACGCTGCGCGCCCGATTCATCCTGCGTCAGGGACCTGAGTTCCTTCAGGTCCGCGACCGCCCGCTTGGTATCCATTACAGCCACGGAACGCCTCCTCGTATTGTGATGAACGGGCGACGGATCGCCGACCCGCCGCCCGGACTGGCCTATTTCTGGTCCGGCATGGTGATCATGCCGTCCCAGCTGTTGAGCACCTTCCCGCTCTTGGCCTCCTCCTCGGAGAACCAGTGGGCCGTGACCGTCTTGAGCTCCGTGAAGAACCTGACCGCGTCGGTGCCCTGCATATGGAGGTCGCCGAAGAAAGAATGCTTATGGCCGGTGAAGCTGTAGATCCCGAGGGGCACGGGAATGCCGACGTTGATCCCCACCATCCCCCCGTGGGTCCGGACGTCGAACTCGCGGGCGAAGGAGCCGCTCTGGGTGAAGATCACCGAGCCGTTGGCGAACTCGTTGGCGTTCATCAGCGCCAGGCCCTCCTCGAAGTTCTTCACGCGCTTGATGCAGAGGACGGGGCCGAAGATTTCCTGGTCGCCGATCGACATGCCCGGCTTGACGTGATCGAAGAGGGTCGGGCCGAGATAGAAGCCTTTCTCGTAGCCCTTGACCACTTTGTTCCGGCCGTCGACGACGAGCTTCGCGCCTTCGTCCACGCCTTTCTGAATCCAGGCCTCGACCGATTTGCGGTGCTCGGCGTTGATGAGGGGGCCCAGCTGGCTGTCCTTGTCGTAGGCCGGCCCGACCTTGAGGTCCTTCAGCAGCTTGGTGAGCAGGGCCACGAGCTCGTCGGCGATGATATCCTCGACGACGATGGTCGTGAGGGCCATGCAGCGCTCGCCGGCGCAGCCGAAGGAGGAATTCACGATGCCCTTCGCCGTTCGGAGCAGCGCGGCGTCCCTGAGGACGAGGCCGTGGTTCTTGGCCTCGGTAAGCGCCTGCACGCGCTTGCCGTTCGCCGAGGCGGTCGAGTAGATGTGGAGGCCGATCGAGGTCGAGCCGATGAAGCTCACTCCCTTGACGTCCGGGTGCCTGAGGAGGAGCTCCGCCTCGTTGCGCGAGCAGGTCACCAGGTTGATGACGCCCTTCGGCAGCCCGGCCTCCTCCCAGAGCTCCATGATCCTGATGGCCGACTGCGGGACGAAGCTCGCGAGCTTGAGCACGAGGGTGTTGCCGGCGGCGATGCAGATCGGAGCGACCCAGCCCATCGGCAGCATCGCGGGAAAGTTCCAGGGGACGATGCCGGCGAAGACGCCCATCGGCTCGCGGAATTCCGAGGTATCGTAGCCGTTCGTGCAGTTGAAGCTCGCGGAGCCCTTCATAAGATGGGGAATGCCGCAGGCGAACTCCACCAGCTCGGTGACCCTGAGAACGTCGCCCATCGCCTCGCCGAGGACCTTCCCATGCTCCTTCGCGGTGAGCAGCGTGAGCTCGTCGAGGTTCTTGTCGAGGAGGGTCTTCAAGCGGTAGAGCACCTGGACTCGCTGGCTCGCCGGCGTCGCCGACCAGGCAGGGAAAGCCGCGGCGGCCGCGGCTACGGCCTCGTCGACTTCCGCGGCCGAGCACTGGGGCGTCTGCGCAATGACCTCGCCCGTCGACGGGTCGTAGCAATCCATGTATTTTCCGCTCTTGGACTCTTTCCAGCCTGCTGCGTAATACTTGAGCCTCTTGACCTCTGCCATCGCGAACTCCTTCTTCCTGCAAAAATCTTTCTCTCCAGGCCGGTTACCCCAATCGAGGAGAACTGCCGGGCGACAGCCAATCGCCTTAGGATACGGTGTTGGTTATTCCGGGAACTATATATGAGGTTAAAACAGCCGTCAAACTAAAACCGCTTCCGCCACTCGCCCTCCGGCGAAGGCGGCATCGCCTATATAAAGTTTTTTATATTTCGAACGCGGGATTATTTTCGGATCGCATAACGGCCAATGTCGTAAGACTCGCGGATGGGTTCCCGATCCTCGATCCCCGATGATATCGTGGAGGGAATCGGGGGTAAGAATGGATTTTACCGGGATCGAGACCGAGGCCGATTCGCTGTTCGCCGGCTCAGGCGAGCCTCGCGGACGGCTTCAAGCCTTTTGCGATCTCATGAGGAGGCGCGTTCCCCGCTACGACTGGTTCGGCTTCTACATCGCCCGCCGCGGCGAGAGGCTCCTCGACCTGGGACCCTTCGCAGGGGAGCCGACGGAGCATATCCTCATTCCCTTCGGCCGCGGCATCTGCGGCCAGGCGGCGGAAAGCCTCGAGACCTTCGTCGTGGACGACGTGAGCTCGGCTTCGAACTACCTGGCTTGCAGCCTGAAGGTCAAGTCCGAGATAGTCGTTCCGGTGCCGAGCCCCTCTTCGGGCGAGCTGGCCGGCGAGATAGACATAGACTCGCACAGGGTCGCGGCCTTCGGGGAAGGCGACCGCGCCCTCCTCGGGCGGCTGGCCCTGCTCGTCGCCGCGGACGTCGAAGCCCTGAGGAAGTGAAGCTCCGGCGACCGCAGCCTCGTCATCCCGCCGGTTCCAGCTCCACCGTAAAGTGCCGCATTATAGGGGCTTCGCGCGTTATGCGATAGCCGCGGGCTATCCGGTCCCGCCTCTCGTAGACCGAGCCGATGACCGCCGCGGCGTAGTCCATATGGTCGTTGGTGTAGGCGCGGCGGGGCACGGCGAGGCGCAGGAGCTCGAGGCTCGGGAAGCGGTTTTCCCTGGTGCAGGGATCGCGGTCGGCAAGGATCGCGCCGACCTCGACGCCGCGGACTCCGCCCTCGACGTAGGCTTCGATCCCGAGGGTCTGGGCGACGAATTCCTCGCGCGGCACGCCCGGCAGGAAGCGGCAGGCGTCCACGAAGATGGCGTGACCTCCGTAGGGCCTCAGCACCGGTACGCCGTATCCCTCGAGCCGCGCCCCGAGCCGCACCACCTGCCCGATCCTCGATTCGAGGTAGTCGAGCTCCGTCGCCTCGCGCAGGCCCACCGAGAGGGCGCCCAGGTCCCGCCCTGCCATGCCGCCGTAGGTGTTGAAGCCTTCGTACATGATATTGAAGGGCATCGCCTCGCGCATGAGCCCTTCGTCGCGGAAGCATAGGAGGCCCCCGATGTTGACCAGACCGTCCTTCTTGCTCGACATGGTGCATCCGTCCGCGTAGGAGAACATCTCCAGCGCGATCTCCCGGATGCCCTTGTCCGCGTAGCCGGCCTCCCGCTTCTTGATGAAGTAGGAGTTCTCGGCGAAGCGGGCCGCGTCGAGGAAGAGTGGAACCCCGTACGCGCGGCACAGCGCCGATACGGCGCGGACGTTGGCCATCGATACGGGCTGGCCGCCCGAGGAATTGCAGGTGACGGTCACTACGCAGAGCGGGACCCGGCCTCGCGCGTGGGTCTTGAAGACCGCTTCGAGCTTCTCCAGGTCCACGTTTCCCTTGAAGGGATAATCCGTCTCGGGATCGAGCGCCTCCGCCGTCGTGCAGTCCACCGCGCGCGCTTTCCTGAATTCGATGTGGCCCTTCGTGGTATCGAAGTGGGCGTTGCCCGGCACGACTTTGCCGGCGCCTTCCGCACCGACGCCGAGGAGGGCCGAGAACAGGACGTTCTCGGCGGCTCGTCCCTGGTGCGTCGGCAGGAAGTGCTCGAAGCCGAGGATCTCCCGCACGGAATCCCTGAGCTTGTAATACGAGGAGGCCCCAGCGTAGCTCTCGTCGCCGAGCATCATCTCGGCCCATTGGGCGGAGGACATCGCGCCCGTCCCCGAGTCGGTAAGGAGGTCGATATAGACATTCTCCGCCTTGATGTTGAACAGGTTGTACTTCGCTTCGGCGATGATTCGTCCGCGCTCTTCGCGGCTGGTGCGCCTGATCGCCTCGACTGTCTTGATCCTGTAGGGTTCGGCGAAAGGGAAGTCCATGAATGCCTCCGATATCCTCGCCTACTGTAGCCTCCATACCCCGCTTGATCAAGGTAATGACTCGGTAAATCGCTATGTTGTAATTACTTATAGAAACATAAGGCCTCGTGTCCGCTTTATCCTCGCCTCTCGCTCGCCTTGCCTTCGCCTACCGGCTGGGATAGGATGCGGAGGGAGGGCAAGCCGATGGCGCTTTGGTCCGATGACGATGTCGAGCACAGGGGCGCGGCTTCGAGCCGCGGCCTCCGCGCCGCGCGCGAGCCGAGGGACGACCGCAAAGGCGAGGGCGCCGTAAAGCTGCTGGCCGTCGTCGTCGTCCTTCTCGTCCTGGTCGTCGCGGCGGGCAGCGTGTACGGCCTCGCCGCGGGAACGCGACAGAAGAAGCTCGCGCGAGAGGCCGACAGGGCCCAGACCGCGGCCGATCTCGCGGGACGCGCCTCGTTCACCGGTATCGGCACGATTCGCGCCAGGAGCGCCGACGCCCCGGCCGCCGTCGTCGTTGCCACGATAGCCTTTCCCTACGACTCGAGCGACGGTCCCTTCGCCGAGGAGCTCGGCCGCAAGGCGCCCGTGCTCAAGGAGGCCGCCCTCGCCGTGCTCTCGGCCAAGAAGGCCGCCGATCTCGCGCCGGCCTTCGAGGGTACCCTCAAGGCGGCCCTCCGCGACGCGTTCAACGCCCGCCTGTCCCTCGGCAAGGTGACGGAGATCTGGCTGTCGGATTTCGCCGTGATACAGTGATGCATCGGTCGGCTCGGATTCATCGAGCCTGCTTTTCCCCTGTTGCCGCCTCCCAAGTCTTGTAGAGGTACCGCTTGATCTTCCTCGACGAGGTCTTCTCGAACTCCACGGAGCGGACGTGGAAGTCGGAGATTTTCTTGTAAGGCGGTAGCGAGCGGTTGACTCGCTCCACCTCGGCCTTCACGAGCTCGCGCAGCGCGGCCTCGTCTCCGGCAAGCTCGGCGCCCAGGTCGGCCTTGATGGCCTCGTAGTCGGGAACCAGGACCGCGGCGACTTTCTCGGCCGCGATGCCGCCCTCCGTTCCGCCGGCGCCGGCCTCGCTCTTGACGAGGGTCTCGCCCCTCGGGAGGGCGAGGTCGGGCTTCCCGACGATGAGCGCCTCGCGCACGACGCGGGAGCCCTCGAAGAGGGCCTCGATCTCCTCGGGGTAGATATTCTTGCCTCCAGCCGTGACGATGAGGCTCTTGATGCGCCCGGTGATGTAGATGAATCCGCGCCGATCGATCCGCCCGACGTCGCCCGTGCGGAGCCACCCGTCCTCGGTGAAGATCGCCGCCGTCGCCTCGGGATCCTTCCAATAGCCCTTCATGAGCGAGGGAGAGCGGACCTGAATCTCGCCGACGCCCCGTTCGTTCCGATCGGCGATGCGTACCTCAGTCCTCTTGACGACCAGTCCCGCCGAACGGTGGTCGTGGTGGCGAGGAGTGTTCGTCGAGATGAGGGGGCCGTTTTCGCTCATCCCGTATCCTTGCACGATGCGGAAGCCGAACTCGTCGAATACTCGCGCCGTCGCCGTGCTCAAGGGCCCGCCTCCCGCGACGAGGAGCCGCAGCGAGCCGAGGCCCGACCTGGCGCGCAGGCCCTTGAAGAGAGTCCGACCCAGGCCGGGAAGCCCGAGGCCGCATCCGGCGCGGGAGAGCGCGCGCAAGACGCCGACCGCGACGCTCACCGGCGCGCCCTTGGCCTTGATTCCCTGCTCGAGGGCTTGGGCGAGCTTGTCGTACAGGAGAGGGACGGCGATCATGACCGTGCCGCCCGTGTCTCGCGCGTCGTCGATTATGACCCTGCCCACGACCTTCTCGACTATGGTGATCGCGGCGCCGACGGCCAGAGGCGAGACGAGACTGCAGGTCGTGGGGTAGGTGTGGTGCAGGGGGAGGACGCACATGAAAACGTCCTCCTTGGATATGGGCAGGGAATGGATCGACGCGTCGAAATTGGCGATGATCCCCGCATGGCTCAGGACGACACCCTTGGGCGCGCCCGTGGTTCCCGACGTGAAGATGATCGCGGCGTCCGCGTCGGGAGGGATGGACTCGGGCGGGGGGAAGCCGGGACCGCCGGCGAAGGCGGAAACCAGGGCCCATGACGCCAGGGCCGGCGCCGGAGAGCCCTTTCCCGGCGCTCCCTCCTTCGGCGATTCGTCGAGCCCTATCGCGACCGAGGCGCTCGCGACTCCGGAGAGAAGCTCGCCGAGGCGGGCCGAGAAGCGGCCGCTCGCGATGACGGCCCCGACCTCCGCGGCCTGGAGCACGCGCCCGACCTCCTCTTCCGGCAGGAGCGCGTCGATGGGAACCGCGACGAGGCCCGCGGCGACGACGGCCATGTAGGCGGCTCCCCACTCGGGGCGGTTCTCGGACCAGATCGCAACGCGGTCGCCGCGGGAGAGGCCTCGCGAAAACAGGAAGGCCGCGAGGGCCGCGCCCTCGCGGCCGAGGCGCTCATAGGTCCATTCCTCGAATTCCCTGGCGCCCCGCGCCCGGTATCGGAAGGCGACGCGGCCGGAGAAGCGCGAGCAGATGTCCCTCAGCATATAGTTGAAATTGGGCCAGTCGTAGGTGGGTAAGCCCGTCGCGAGGTAATTCTTGATCATTTTTTATCTCCGCGAGATCGAATACTAGCCTCGGGCGCGGCGATGGGCAAGGGCGGATCTGCGCGATATTATTACGCGTTTGATGTCGGCCCAAGGAGTCCCGGATGGAAGCTTCCAAGACCATCGCCCTCGTCGCCCACGACAACATGAAGCAGGATCTCGTCGAGTGGGCCGAGTACAACTATCATACCCTGCTGCGCCACCGCCTCGTCTGCACGGGGACGACGGGCGCCCTCATCGACGAGGCGATCAGGGGCAAGGCGGCCGACGAGCTACCTTCCGATTTCAATATCACCCTCCTCAAGTCCGGGCCCCTCGGAGGCGACCAGCAGCTCGGGGCCCTTATCGCCGAGGGGAGGGTGGATTGCATCATATTCTTCTGGGACCCCATGTCGCCTCACCCGCACGACGTCGACGTCAAGGCGCTGCTCAGGATCGCCGTCCTCTACAATATTCCCATGGCCTGCAACCGCGCGACCGCCGATTTCCTCATCTCGTCCTCGATCCTCGACAAGGCATACGACCCGGTCGTCAAGGATTTCACGAGCTATCTCATGCGCCCGATGCCGTGAGCGGGGCATATTATAATGGAAGAAAACACCGATGGATGGCCGGCATATTATTCCCGGCCGGCGGCGATCATTTCGACGATTGAAAAATTCTTTTGCGACTGTTGTTTTACACTTTCGCGACGATTGAGTTATAACGTTCCGACAGTTGAGTTACATTGTTCCGACGATTGAGAAGCTTTGTTCCATAGATTGAAAAACTTTGTTCCGACAATTGAAAAACTTTTGTCCGACTGTTGGAATCTATGACCATAAAACCGACGTAGAGGTGGTATCGAAAGAATTCGATTGACGCTTCGCGCAGGGGACATTCGGGAGGATTTGATCCGGCGAGAACCGACTGCAAGGACAATATCGGTGTGCCTACTTCGCTTTCGATGAATATACATAGTATATTTGACAAATGAATATTCATAGGATATACTTTTTATCGGAGGCGTCTATGCAAACCCTTGTCCAAAAATGGGGAAATAGCCTGGGAATTCGAATTCCGAATCACTTGGTCAAGGAATTTCACCTGCGGAACGGGAGTCCTGTAGACGTCAGAGAAGAAGAGGGCAAGCTTGTCATTATTCCAAGGAAGCTGAATCTCGAGCAGATGCTGGCGGAAATCACTCCCGAGAATATTCCAGAAGCCATTGAATCCGGACCGTCTGTCGGGAAAGAAGAATGGTGAGGCCAACTTACGTGCCTGCGAGAGGCGACATTGTTTGGCTAGATTTCAATCCGCAACTCGGTCATGAGCAACGAGGCAGAAGGCCTGCACTTACCATTTCGCCGAAGTCGTACAATGAAAAAGTCGGTTTGGGGCTCTTTTGTCCTATAACCGGCAAAACCAAGAATTTCCCGTTTATTGTCGGGATTGCCGGAAACAAGATCAATGGGTCAATACTGAGTGATCAGATCAAGAGCCTGGATTGGACCGAGAGAAATATTGAATTCATTGAAAAAGCGGAAGACCAGCTTACGGAAGAAGTCATAGAAAGAGTTTTAGTTTTGATCCAATAGAATTCATGAATCGGATCAAGAAAACAGGCAGTTAAAAATAATTAAGAAAAGGAAGAAATCGAACAACGACTCGACCTGACTCACCCCATAAAGGGGATTCGCAGGTCAAATAAAAATAGTGAATCAATTGGGTGCATGATGATACGAATGATGGCTTTTAGCCGTTTTTTAGGGAGCTACAACCCCCGTCCAGATGCCTCCGTAACTTAAGGCTACGGCAAGACGAGTTCCATCGGCACTTGAGGCGACTGAATACCAACTCTGCGAGCCCGCAGCTGTTTGGTTGGTCCAAGTGGCCCCCAAGTTCGTCGAGGTCCAGATACCTCCTATATATACGACCGCGGCGAGATGGGTGCCATCAGCACTTGAGGCGATTGAATACCAACTCTGCGAGCCCGCAGCTGTTTGCTTGGTCCAGGTAGCCCCCGAGTTTGTCGAGGTCCAGATGTCTCCGCCGTTTACCACAGCGGCAAGATGGGTGCCATCGGCACTTGAGGCGATTGAATACCAACTCTGCGAGCCCGCAGCTGTTTGCTTGGTCCAGGTAGCCCCCGAGTTTGTCGAGGTCCAGATGTCTCCGCCGTTTACCACAGCGGCAAGATGAGTGCCGTCGGCACTCGAGGCGATTGACCACCAAGCTTGTGGGCCTGCTGCCGTTTGGTCATTCCAAGTGGCCCCCGAGTTCGTCGAGGTCCAGATGTCTCCTCCGCTTACCACGGCTGCGAGATGGGTTCCATCGGCACTTGAGGCAATTGAGGTCCAATACTGCGAGCCAGCTGTTTGGTTAGTCCAAGTGGCCCCCGAGTTCGTCGAGGTCCAGATGCCATAGTCAGGTGCCACCGCAGCGAGATGGGTACCATCGGCGCTTGAGGCAATCGATTCGAATCTCATACCGTAGTAAGTTTCGCTGGCCGTGCTAAACTGGGTCGTTGAGGTCCATGAGCCCCCCGAGTTTGTCGAAGTACTAATGCCATATCCTGCAGCGGCGAGATGGGTACCGTCGGCGCTTGAGGCGATTGAAGCCCAATCCTGCGAGCCAGCAACCGGATGATTGGTCCAGGGCCAAGTTGCACTCGTTGTGAAACTTGCGACCGGACTCCACGTAGTCCCCCATCCGCCAGCAACCTCGGCCCGCGCCTTCCAATAATAGGTTACACCATCAACCAGTGAGGCGGCACTAATATTAATGACATTTGACGTATAACTCGCATTGTCATAAAGAGGACTGGCAGTGAGCCCGGCTGGAGAGGTCGCCAGCATGATCTCGTAGTTCGTCGCGCCCACTACCGCGCTCATCGTGAGCATGCCGTACAGTGTCCCCCCGTTTGAAGGTGACACCGAGAGAATACCGGCTGAGGTCGTCACCGTCGGATATCCTTGGTAGTTCGAAGCCGACGGATCGACCGGGTTGTTCTGTGGTCCCCATACATTGCATGAGGAGAGGAGCGTGACTAAGGCCACAATAGCAAGGGCCACAGTTTTTATTCCCCATGAACCGCTGCGAACATGTCTCATGGGTCCCCTCATTTCCTTAGCGCCGTGATCCCCTCGTTGAGGGCATCGATGGAACGCTGGAGGGCCTTGGGATCGGGGCCGCCTGAAAGGAAGAAGGGGGAGAGTCCCAGCCCAACGCCGCCAACTCCCGCTGAAGCGTAAAACAGGTCCTGATAGAGTCCCACATTGCTCCAGCGTGCGGTTGCCGTTGCGGTATCCGTAGCGGATTGGTACTGATTCATCGCATGGCTTCCAATGAAATAGAAGGCGACAACCCCGGCGACTCCGACGATGCCCGTGACGAGACTCGTAATACCGATCGTCGTCTTCGTGTGGCGGTGAGCAAGAGCTTGCGCGTCCGCTTCCTTCAATGCGTCGAGATCTCCAAGCATCGCACTCCTGTAGTCCGACGGTTCGGTGGCTGCATTTGGGAGGACCATCACCGTAAGCGTACAGTCTGTCCCCTTTGAACCGTCGTGGATTCCCACGCTGTACTGTCCTGGAGGAAGCGGAGGAGACAGGTAGCCTTGTCGCCCCTCGTTATTCAGTATGATTTTCGGAGCCGTCTCGATATCGACGACCGCTCCCAATGGTAGCCACGGCAAGGTGAAGCGGCCAGAGGGAATGTCGAGCGTACGGGTTTCGCCCTCGCTGAGGCTGACTTGTTGGTCGGGAATATTTGTCGTCGCGCCTGCAGTGGATATGAAGGCGACACCAACTGGTAGGCCGCAGGGAATCCGTTCATACAGGACTGCACCGTCGGGCCCGTCTTTGCCCTTTATTTGAAGGTCCTGGATCTTGATTACAATTGGGCTCCCCAATCGTGGCAAAACGATGGTTCCCCGAGTAAGCTCGGTCAGGTTCGTCGTTATGATAGTCCGCTTCCCAGCCAGGACAGTGAAAGATATCTCCTGGTCGTGGTAGCCGGGGTGCTTGATTACACCAGTATAAGATCCTGGGGTGATGATTGCGGCTTCCGTATTCGTTTGAAGCGTTTTCTCCGCGCCTAAGAGGCACTGCGAACCGGCGGGGTTTACGGCGAAGGAGATGACTCCCAGCGAGTAGGGATCCCAACTCGCCTCTACGCCTTTTTGCAAACTAAAGGTGGTTGAGAATGCCGGGTTGTCGCCGCCACCTGATTTAAGGCTGTACTCTCCGGTTGGAATATGGTCAAGACTTGCACTACCCGAAATCGTCGTACTATAGGCACCGCTACTGATGGTGGTTTGAACATCGGAAGGGACTTTTATTTCCAGGGATCCAACCGGACGGACATTCGCCTGTATCTGTGTGGACGTATCGGCTCCAATAGAAATCGCTTGTGAGAAGTACAGTTCCTGCCCGACGAGCTCTAGGCGATGGTCCCCGACGGGCTGCTCGTGAAAGACACCTGAGCCTAAGGCACCGAGATCATTCCCATCGAGTATGACCCGAACGGCGGTCTCATTCGAGGTGATGAACAGGTCCCCTGTCCGATGTAGGTCCGCCTTGAGAACCGTGATGCCATGCAGCGATGTATTGAGCCGCAGCACAGCCGTAAACATGCCGTTGTCACCACGCACCACTATCGTCGACGCAGAATTGGTCACCGGTATAATGATAGGCGCAGCGCCGACCTTTTCCCCGTTGATAAAAACCGTAGCGCCTTTTTCACTCTCAACGGATACCTTCGATGAAACCTCTATTCCACTTGAGACTACCGGCTCGGGCGGAGTGGCGGGTTCAGCCAGTGCACGCAATACGACGGGCACCGAAATCGCCGCCGTGCTATTCTTCATTTCAACGCTCTGGATTTCCGAGTCCTGTCTCGGAATCTCAATGCCCTGCTTGGAGAGGAAAGCGCGAATTCGATCGACGCCCAACGCCAAGAAAAGGCTGTTCCCCTCTTCGATAGTCGCGGTATTCATGCCGAGCACCGTTCCGGAGCCATCCACGAGTGGTCCTCCCGAGTTACCATGGCTGATCGCGGCGGAATGTTGAATCCCGAGGTCCTCATTCCTGATGGCGGAAATCATGCCCCCGTTCATGGTGACGACGAGATCTTTGAATCGTCCTCCCAATGAGGCACCGAGAGGGAAGCCGAAACTGAAGACCTCTTTCCCTATTAATTTCGTATTGAGAGCCTCGGCATCTGCGAGAACGAGACCATGGGTGAACCCTCCCGGCAGTTTTAGGACGGCGAGATCAAGACCGTTTTCCTTGGATATAGCCACCGTTTCGATGTCGGTTACTACCGTGCCGCCAATCGTTGCGCTGAAGCGGTAGCTGCCCTTGGTGATCATTGAATAGACATCAAGCTTGAGGACCCGAATATCTTCAGCGGAAAAACCGTTAGGAGGAGATTGCTCCAGCTTCCGTGCGTATCCGTTCGCGGTGTTCATCCGTATGTCGGCGAGATTATCGATCTGGACCACGTGCCTGTTGGTGAGGAGAATGCCCTCGTCGCCAATAAGGAACCCCGAACCGCTGAATAGGGGAAAATACGACGAGAGAAGTTTGATGTTACTCGCCGATTCCCATTTCTTGAATAGCTCGACGTTTCGACACAGTGTAGGATCCATGAAGACTGCATGCACTAGGTATGCTGTAGCGGCGGAAACACGCACATAGAGTTGGCCCGCGTTCTGTGCAAGTACCGGTAGGCCGATAAGGCTTACGATCAGAAGGCTAGCAAGTTTTTTCACGTGTCTTCCGTCCCTTTGTTACGGTTTAGGCATCAGCGCAGCGAACGGTCGTGGAGCACAGGTTATTTCTTCCATTGGACGAACGCGGAGTCATTCCGAAAATGCTCGAGCAGTTCTTCGCGTTCCGCGTCGGTGATTTTTCGAGAGAAATAGCTGGTCATGATATTTCTCCCGGATTTCACTGCTTTCGTTACGAACACAAAATCGGCGATCATGAGATAGCCAGGTTTATATGGTAGAACAGCACCAAACTTATTGTCGTTAGCTGGTCCACGCCAGTTGAAATTCG
>Ga0181520_10005369_pt1 | contig 20501 bp, 11 predicted proteins | sample PEATcosm2014_Bin_29_FD_132451 | JGI IMG/M metagenome (GOLD analysis project Ga0181520, IMG submission 132451) | Peatland microbial communities from MTU Mesocosm Facility, Houghton, MI, USA - PEATcosm2014_Bin02_30_metaG | ecosystem: Environmental > Terrestrial > Soil > Wetlands > Peat | place... | reverse complement strand
TAATATAAATTTCTGCTCCAATCTAAAAGCTTTAGGAGTAAGCATAAATGGAGGCTTTGCAGAATATTCCTTAGTCCCTGTTTCCCAGGCTTATTTTATTCCAAAAGATTTTTCTTTCACTTCTGCTGCATTTGCGGAACCTCTGTCATGCTGTATAAGAGGAATCGATCGGGCGGCAATAAAGCACGGGGAAAGCGTTGTTATCATCGGTGGCGGAACAATCGGTTTACTTATGCTTCAGCTTGTAAAAATATCAGGGGCAGGTAAAATTATGTTGATTGAACCTGTTTCAGAAAAAAGAGAAATGGCTGCTTCGCTTGGCGCTGAATATGTATTCGATCCGGAATATAAAGATATGTTGAATCAAATATCTGGTATCACTTCCGGCGGTCCCGATGTTGTTATCGAATGTGCAGGCAACAGCAAAGCTGCAGAGTTGGCAGTTAGTTTGCCTAAGCGGGGAGGCAGAGTAATTATCTTCGGATTATCCGGTAAAAAAGATTCCGTAAATATTAATCTTCAGGATTTTTTCCTAAAAGAGCTTTCTATAAAAGGCTCTTTGTTAAATCCATTTACTTTCTCAAGAGCAGTTGAACTTTTAGTAAATAAAAATATTCAAGCCGGTAAATTGAAACCCAGTTTATCTAAGCTTGAAGAATTACAAGATATTTTGTCTTCTCCTAGAAAGTCGACAATAATTAAACATCAAATAACACCAAACTAATAAGGAGCTCGCTATGAAAAAATTTGGACCTTTGTTTATCATTCTTCTAGCTGTCTTCTGCGGGGGTTTCGCATCAGCTCAAGAGTTCATGTCGCAGGAATATACGTTCAGCCAGATTGCCGGTTTTGAGGGCGCTACACCTGCATTCTGGAATATTGGCAGTCAGCCCAATGGCAGTGCGTTAACATGGGCGACGGATTCATCTGTATCAATGGGACATTCAATAAAAATTGTAAAATCTACAACTACTGACTCTGCTGCATGGATATCCGATAATATGTGCGATATCTGGTCGCCGACAGTTTCACCAAATGTGGATTTATTATTCGGTGCATGGGTACAAACTCTGAATGTAAATACTAACCCGACTTCCCCTGATCAAGTATGGTATATCGCATATTCATTTTATGACAGCGCTGGAACTTTGATCGGAACAACAAAATTACCCATAGATCAAACTGCAGCTACAAGCAGCGGATTTGTTGCGGATACAACCGCTGTAGGACAGGTATCCCTTCCAAAAGCAGCTTGGAAGATGATAATTAGTTTTGTAGGCGGCATGAATGCAACCGGAACTGTATGGGCTGATAATTTCATTTTTACAGGAAGAGGCGGTTGGGCTGGACAGGATTGGAATACTTCGTTAGGTGTACCAACAGGATGGTATTATTGGCTGCCGCCTAATGGAGGTAATGATGGATTAATAGCAAATGGGTTTGAAAATACAGTTGTTACAACTGAAGCCGCTCATACTGGAAATTCTTCATTGAAGTTTGTTTTACCGGCAGGCAGACAGGTACATGATGGTTTTGTTGGTACTCATAGACTGCCGTTTAGCGCTATAGACCCCTCAATTAAGCCCGGTGATAAAATCAGAATAGCTGTCTGGGTTAAAGCAAGCGGACTTTTTCCTGATTCTGCAGCAGCTAATCCAACTACATGGGCAGTGGGTATAACTCCTCAATTTTTCCCTGCAGTTGGTGATAATGACGGTTATGCCGGCTCAGGTAGCGATTATCAATTCACATTCCCGAATGTTACCTCATTCGACTGGACGCAATATTATGTAGATGTTCAGGTCCCCGCCGGTGAAATAGGTATGGAAGTACGTTTGCATGTTTATGCCTCTTTTGTCGGGACGGTTTATTTTGACGATGTGTCTATTACAAAATTGACTTCACCTACATTTGCACAAATAGCCGGTTTTGAAGGAACAGCGCCTGCTTTTTGGAGCACAGCAAATCAACCTGGTGGAAGTATTCTTACCTGGGCAACGGATCAATTTTTATCGATGGGACATTCGATTAAAATATCAAAAACTGCAACAAGCGATACGGCTGCATGGGTATCGGATAATATGTGCGATATCTGGTCATCAACAGTTTCACCTAATGTGGATTTATTATTCGGAGCTTGGGTAAAAACTCAGAATGTAAATACAAACCCGGCATCTCCTGATCAAGTATGGTATATTGCATATTCATTTTATGACAGCGCCGGAGCTTTGATCGGAACTGTAAAATTACCGATTGATCAATCTGTAGCATCAAGCAGCGGATGGATTGCCGATACTACTGCAGTTGGACAAATATCCCTTCCAAAAGCAGCCTGGAAAATGATAATTAGTTTTGTGGGCGGTATGAATGCAACAGGAACAGTATGGGCTGATAATTTCATTTTTACCGGTAGAAACGCATGGGCTGGGCAGGATTGGAATACTTCATTAGGAGTTCCAACAGGCTGGTATTATTGGCTGCCGCCTAATGGAGGCAATGACGGATTAATAGACAATGGATTTGAAAATACGCTTATTACAAATACAGTTGCACATAGCGGAAGTTATTCCTTGCAGTTTGTTTTACCGACTAATCGCCAGGTACATGATGGCTTTGTCGGTACACGCTGGCAGCCTTACAGTCTTATCGATCCAACAATTAAACCCCTTGATTATCTTCGTATAAGTGTATGGGTTAAAGCAAGCGGACTCCTTCCTGACTCTGCTGCAAAATATCCAGCAACGTGGTCGGTAGGGGTAACACCTCAATTTTTCCCCGCAGTTGGAAACAATGTCGGTTATAACGGATCAGGATCCGACTATCAATTCACTTTTCCGAATGCTACATCATTTGACTGGACTCAATTTAGTGTAACTGTTCAGGTGCCTGCTGCTGATTCTGGAGGTATGGAAACACGTATACATGTTTATTCGCAATTTGTCGGCACCGTTTATTTCGATGATTTGACAATAACTAATATGGGACTTACTGCTGTTAAGAATTTGAATAAACTTCTTCCGACTAACTTTACAGTATTCCAAAATTACCCTAATCCGTTCAACCCATCCACTATAATCAGCTACAGCCTGCCTTCAGCAGCTCTGGTTAAAGTAATTGTTTACGATGTCCTTGGACGTGAAGTAAAAACACTTCTAAATACCAATCAAAAAGCCGGCGTTCAACAGATCGTATGGAACGGCGATAATAATTCCGGACACATGGTATCAAGCGGTATTTACTTCTATAAAGTTTCTGCAGGAGAACAGGTTCAAACTAAGAAGATGATTATGCTTAAATAAATAAGCAGATCGCACGGGGCGCTTGAAATAAGGCGTCCCGTAATTTATTTATCTTTGGTAACGGGTGCGTGAATTAAAAACGAATTATATATTTCCTTATTAAGGAACGACCTCTACTTGCTCCCCTCCTTAGCAAAGAGGGGACGGTTTTGTTCGCGGGTGGTAAAACAATCGGTACCAATTCATAACTATCAATTTCACAAATGATTTTAATATAGTTTTAATTAACTTCGTGCTATTAAATATTAAAGCAAGCAATTATAATAAATATGAATATTTTTTACAGTCTTAATAAAATTTTATTATTTTTTTTCTTATTATTGATTCTTTTACAACAGGTTATTTATGCAGGAACCACGGGAAAAATAGCCGGGAAAGTAATCGATGCTAAGACCAAAGAGCCGCTTATCGGCGCGAGTATTCTATTAGTTGGTTCTTCAATGGGAGCAGCCGCTGATGTTGATGGAAATTACTTTATAATAAATATTCCGCCAGGTACCTACCAGATTAAAGCTTCAACTATAGGTTATGCTGCTGTTGAAATTAAAAACGTCGGAGTATCCGTAGATCAAACTACAAGATTAGATATTGAAATGAGTGAACAGGCTGTTCAGGTTCAGACCATTGAAATAACGGCTTCCAAACCTCTTGTTCAAAAGGATCTTACATCTACTGAGGCAAGTATAAGTGGAAATAATATTTCTATGCTGCCGGTTGAAGATGTCCAGTCTGTAATAAATCTGCAGGCTGGCGTTGTGGACGGACATTTCAGAGGCGGCAGAATAGGCGAAGTTAAATATTTAATAGACGGTGTTTCCGTTAACGACGTTTACTCCGGTGAAGCTACAATGGAAGCTTCTACAAACAGCATACAGGAACTTCAGGTAATTACAGGTACCTTTAATGCTGAATACGGACAGGCAATGTCCGGTATTGTTAACCAGATTACTAAAATTCCGGAAGATCATTACAACGGTAGTTTTTCTGCTTATACCGGTGATTATATTACTTCAAGGACAAGCCTGTTTCAGTATATGGGCGCTCTCGATCCTCTAAGAACCTATAATCTTCAGGGTAGCTTTAGCGGCCCGGTGCCGTCAACAGATCAGTTTATTAAATTTTATACTTCCGGAAGATATTTAAGTGACGACGGATATCTTTATGGGAAAAGAATTTTTAATCCTAAAGATTCATCTAATTTCTCTGCCAATAATCCCGCCGATTGGTATGTAGGCGCTACCGGCGATGGTGCGGATGTCCCAATGAACTATTCACGTCAGCTTACTTTGCAGGGTAAATTAAATTTTAAAGTTGGCTCCGGAAAAGGGATTGTTCTGGAAGCGCTTTATCAAAAGCATGACTATACGGAATATGATCATATGTTTATATATGATCCGGATGGCAATTATACTTACCATCAAAATACTTTTCTCGGAAGCGCAAGCTATACTCATATGTTCAACAGATCCTCATTTCTTGATCTTTTAGGCTCTGCATATACAACTCTTTATAAACAATATACTTATGAAAATCCTCTTGATCCTGGGTATGTAACACAGGAAAGATTTAACGAAATAGGCGGAGATGCTCTTTACACCGGTGGCACCCAGAATTGGTACTTTACGCATAATACAAAAACGTATACGGCAAAAGCTGACTTCACGAGTCAAATAACTAGCATACATGAAATTAAAGCCGGGTTTGAAGCTGACTTAAATACCCTGGACTATAAAGACTTCCAGATTTTGGATGATGCTACAACAGGTTATCAACCGCAGCTGCCTCAGCCGGGCGCTTTCGATTATAATGTTTATCATAATAATCCTTATCAGCTTGCCGCTTACCTGCAGGATAAAATTGAGTTTGATTATTTAATAGTAAATATCGGTCTCAGGTACGATTATTTTCAACCTGACGGAAGAACATTACTTAACCCGGATAATATTGCAGAACTTGACAGTTTGGCTCCGCCATTCCCGGACTCACTTTCAAGGGCTGCTACGGCAAAGCATCAGTTAAGTCCGCGACTTGGTATTTCATATCCTATCAGCGATAAGGGGGCAGTACATATTTCTTACGGTCACTTTTTCCAGGTGCCGTCATTTCAATACTTATATGTTAACCCGAATGATAGAATTCCTTTAACCGGTAATTATCCCAATCTTATCGGAAGTACAATTGGTAATGCTGATTTACAGCCTCAGGAAACAGTAATGTACGAACTCGGTTTACAGCAGGAGTTAACCGATGACCTTGGTATAAACATTACAACTTATTATAAAGATATAAGAAACCTTTTAAGTGTTGCTATACATGTAAAAAATAATTTTTTGAAGTTTGCCGAATATATAAACCAGGACTATGGAGCTGTTAGCGGTATTACATTGTCATTTACTAAAAAATTCACAGGCGGGTTTGGCGGTACTATAGATTACACTTACCAGGTTGCAGAAGGCGACGCTTCCGATCCTAATGACGATTATACTAAAGCTCAAGAGAGTCCGCCGGTACAAATTAATTCTCAGCTTGTTCCATTAAACTGGGATAGAAGACATTCACTTAATTTTACACTGACTGCAGGAACTCCACAAGATTTTATCATAAGCGCAGTTGGACAGTTAGATTCAGGTTTGCCTTATACTCCTTCTTTTATGAATGAAAGAACAGGTCTTGAGAACAGTGCAAATATGCCTACTTTTTTCAATGTAGATTTATATATTACCAAGTACTTTAAATTATACGGCATAAATTTTTCTGTTTTTGCAAAAATTTACAATTTGTTTGATACTGCTAATCAGCTTAACGTTTATACAGATACTGGCAGTGCGGGATATACACTTGCTGAAACACAGCCTCAGGCGCCTCCGAGAGGTATTAATACAATACAGGAATATTTTAACAGACCGGACTTCTACTCAGCGCCGCGGCAAGTGCTGGTTGGAGTGGCTATGGATTTTTAAAATTATTTTAAGGCTATTAATTATGAAAAATAAAGCGTTATTAAAATATTTTTTTATTGCAGGATTCCTCCTTCTAAGTTTATCAGACAATTTTGCACAAGTTTCTGGAGTTACTATAATTGATACGAATAAAGGTAATTATAACTATACTAAAACAGGCATAATGGATGGAAATCTTGTACAAACGGTATTTTATAATTTCGGAGAAATTGCCGACTGGAAAAATTGGCCCACATTAAGCGGTGTCTGGCCTAAGGGTACTAATCATACGTATGTTGATGGTGTAGCTATTATTGTCCAGGCAGAAGTAACCGATAAAAGTGGAAATACTTTTCATCCTCTTGAGACAAATTATTATGAATATACAAGATATGACCCTGCTACAGGTATAACATACGGCTGGTGGCCTCTGCCGGGTTATGCCAGTCCAATGCAATCTTCGGTTGCCAGAAGCGACGACCCTACTACTTGGCCCGCATCATGGCCGGACAGACCGGTTAGCTGGGCTGGTCAATGGGATGGTTTTTTTGGCAAAGGAGTTTTGAATGCCGATCTTGAATCATTCTTTGTTTTTGATGATAATTCAGACCGCGATTACATAAATAAATATAATTTCCGGCCCGATGCTTATGACACCACAAGAGGCGGACTTGGAATGCAGGTTAAAGGAAGAGGTTTTCAGTGGTCCCAGGTTCTTGCTGAAGATGTAATTTTCTGGTATTATGAAATTACAAATATGAGCACAACCGATTATCCTAAAACACTATTTGCTCAATATGTAGATTGGGGAATAGGCGGGCATGATAACTCTTCAAATAATGCTGGAGACTATAATCAGTTATTAAATATTTCTTACGCCTGGTCTACTGTTGCTTATGGAAGTCCGGGGGATTGGAGTCCTGTGGGATATGCCGGGTACGCGTTCCTTGAAAGCCCCGGCATTGATTATGATGGTATAGATAATGACCATGATGGCTTGACTGATGAACGGCGTGATAATGATGCAAAAGTATTTATTACCGATGTGAATAAGGACCCTTTCATTAAGGATCCGGCTACGGATACCGTCACGTTCAGAAATTTTTACGGTTACTCCTGGAAGCCTCATTGGGATGCAGATGAAAACTGTAATTGGAGAACTTTTACTGATCTTAACGGCAACGGTAAATGGGACCCGGGTGAACCGCTGAATGATGACGTTGGCAGTGATGGTATTGGTCCGCTTGACCCCGGTTATACCGGACCTGATGCAGACGGCAGCGAAGGGGATGGTAAACCCGAACAAGGCGAACCGAACTTTGGCATTCTTGATAAAGATGAGTCTGATCAGCTCGGATTAACCGGCTTTTTAGTATTTGCTGTTCATCAATATGATCTTAACAATGATGAGAGAAACTGGAGCGCCCTTTCCTCTTTACCTGCTCCGCATGGACAGTCTCTTGTAGGAGTTAATCTTGCAAATTTCTTTTCCAGCTATCTTTTTCGCATGGAGGGACGTACAACTTATTCAACCGAACAGGGCTCCACCCAGCAAACAGGTATTACACAAAGATATTCCATGGCATTAATTTTTGGAATTAATACAGACGATTTATTTAGAAGAAAAACAACAGTTCAATCAATTTATAATGCAAGCTATCAGTTTGCCAAACCGCCTGCTAAGCCGCTTGTAAAAGCAATTGCTGGCGATAAAAAGGTTACTTTATACTGGGATTCTGGCGCTGAACTTACTTGGGATGCTTTCTATCAGAAATATAACTTTGAAGGCTATAGAGTTTACCGCTCAACTGAACCGAATTTTATTGAAGATCAAATAATTACCGATGCGTACGGCAAAGATACTTTTAGACAGCCGATTGCACAATTTGATCTTGTTGACGGAATAACAGGTTTATTTCCCATATCTGTAAACGGCGCCATGTTTTACCAGGGTGATGATTCCGGCTTGCAGCATTCTTTTGTGGATACTACTGTGGTAAATGGACAAACATATTATTATGCCGTTTGTTCCTATGATAAGGGATTTATTACAACAAATATTAATGGTGTTACCGAAGGCATTCCCCCGTCCGAATGTACAAGTACAATTAAGGTCGATGCTAACGGTAAAGTTACTACTGATGTTAATACTGCTGTTATGACACCGACTGCCCCAAGTGCAGGTTATATATCGCCGCAAATTAGTAATTATACTCATAGCGGCCCCGCAACGGGCACAGCTTCAATTACTATTATTGATCCGGATTCCATAAAAAATAATGATACTTATCGTATCAACTTTATAGATAGTACACAATTTCATACTAACCCTTATCCTTATTATTATGTTATAAATTACACTGATAATGATACATTAATGAAGCTTACTAAGTTTAACTCTAACACTATTCAGACATTAGTTCTTGATGGAATAAGCGTTGGGCTGACTAATGATACATTAATTGCAATAGATTTGAGTAATTCCGGGTGGGTAAAGGGGGTAAGCAATTATTTAGTCGAAACCGGTTTTGATTCAAGATATTCTGCGGCATATTCGGGACAACGGGTAAATTTTCCCGCAGATTTTCAAATTCAATTTACTGCACCCGGAAAGGGCGATACTTCATATCCTGCCGACGCTTTTTCACAGCCGGAAGTTTCAAATATTATTGTGAGTGATTTAACCGATAATATTCCGCATATACAGTTTATTTTCAAAGATCTGAATAATAATGGATTATTTGAAGCCGGTGATGCTTTATTTATTATAGCGGGCGATTCTCTTGGCGGGAGAGTGAAAAGTAATTCCAATCGCCATGTAGGTTGGTCATTTTCTCTTTTTCAGGATACCACAATTGCTGCTAATAAACAACTGGCACCCCAGACTGGGGATATTTATAAATTTGCTACTTTAAAGCCTTTTAGAACCGGTGAGTATTATCAATTTATAACTAAATCTGCCTATTTTGATAAATCAAAGTTTAAACAGGATATGAATGATGTAGCAGTTGTTCCTAATCCTTATGCGGGTGCTGCCTCTTGGGAGCCGGCTTCCACCCAAGTTGGACGCGGAGAACGTCTGGTCTATTTTATTCATCTGCCTGCAATTTGTACTATCAGGATATATACAATAGCCGGGAAATTAGTACAAACGCTGCATCATAACGCATCGCTTGCAAACGGACAGGAACCGTGGAATCTGGTTTCTAGAGACGGAATGGATATAGCTTTTGGTATATACATTTTCCAGGTTGATGCACCCGGATTAGGAACAAAGATCGGCAGATTTGCAATTATAAAATAACAAATTGCTTGTAAAATATTGGCTTAACCGCAGATAAATTTAGGCAAAGAGGCATTAATGAAAAATAAAATTTTAATAAAAACAATTATTACTTTCTTAAGCTTGTCGTTTGTTATATTTGGTCAATCGGGCACTGACGTTTCAAAGGTTGGTACCGTAGCGGCAACTTTTTTGGAAATAGGAGCGGGCGCTGCCGCTAACGGCATGGGCGCAGCATTTGTCAGCCGCGCTAATGATGCATCTGCATTGTATTGGAATGTTGCCGGCGCTGCTGATTTAAACCAAAATGAATTGGTTGCAATTCATACAAATTGGATAGCTGATATAAGTTTTGATTATGCCGGTTTGGTTTTACCGTTAGGTAGTTTTGGAAGTCTGGGCTTTAGTTTTACTTCTCTTTCAATGCCCGATGATATTGTTCGAACGGTTGATCAGCCGGAGGGAACGGGTGAATATTTCAGTGCCGGTGATCTTGCTATTGGTGTTTCCTATGCCCGAAAATTGACTGACCGTTTTTCAGTAGGCTTTACTGCCAAATATATTCAAGAATCTATTTGGCATATGTCCAGCAGTGCCTTTGCTATTGATGTTGGCACCATTTTCCGAACTGATTTATTTGGCGGTATGGTTATCGGCGCTTCTATTTCTAATTTCGGTACGTCTATGAAACTGTCCGGGATTGATACTAGAACTTATGAAAGTGTTGCTCCTGCCCAGCTTGGAACTACCGATCAAGTACCTTATGTAATTGATTTGGATTCTTGGAATCTTCCTTTAATTTTCAGGCTCGGTGTTTCTACTAATGCAATAAAAACCGACGATTTCCGGTGGACGGTAGCAGTAGATGCGCTTCACCCTAATGATGATTATGAAAGTCTGAATCTAGGAACCGAGTTTGCTTATCAAGAGTCCTTTTTTCTACGGGCAGGTTATCAATCATTATATTTGGTTGATAATGCTGAAGCCGAAGGCGGTTTGACTTTCGGTATTGGAGTAAGTTCTAAAGTATTATTTGGCAGCGATATGGTTAAATTTGATTATGCCTATCGTGATTTCGGACGTTTGAACGGCGTAAATTTTTTCTCTGTCGATGTAAAGTTCTAGATTGAATTATTAAAACCTGATTTAATGTATAGTAAAAAATATTATTTCCGTGATATGTTATTATTAATTGCATTAGCCTTGATAAGCTTTGGAATTAATTGCTTCCCCGGGACTAAAATAGACACTGTTAAAACAATTGATTTTAATTCAGCGTTTAAGACTAGTTTAGGTGATATTACTCTTGTTAAAATCGGGGATAAAAAAATTACCGTCAGAGAATTTATTTGCAGCTACGAATTTGGTCCATCATTTACAAAAAGAGAGCAGAACTCAAAGAAACGCTATCTCAACTATATGATAAATGAAAAGTTGTTAGCTCTTGACGGATTAGGAAAAGGCTTTGCGGATTCATCACAGGTTAAAGAACTTCTATCGGCAATAAAAAGTGATATTACCACTGAGCAGATGTTTGAAGATGATATAATGCAGAATGTAACAATACCTTCTTCTGAATTAAATACTGGAGTAATTGAAAAAGAAATAACGTGCCGGATAAAATGGCTTTATGCGCCTGATACAGATAGCTTGAATTATTATATAACAGGAATAAAAAAAGGGATGTCATTCGATTCTTTATTTAATGAACAATTAAAAGATTCGGTATTTGCAGACCAAAGATCCTTGGAAAAAGATAAACTCCAATTTAAAATAGAAAATCCTGAAATGTTTAGCACGGTTAACACTATGAAACCGGGTGAAATATCAAATCCTATTAAGGGACGCGATGGATGGTATATTGTTAAACTGATTAATATCTGGCGAAATGCAATTACAACTGCAACACGGCGGGATAAGGAATTATACGATGTAAAAAAAGCTTTAACTTTGTCTAAATCCGATTCTCTTTCCGATATTTACGTTAGAAAACTCATGCTTGCTCATAATCCCGTTATACAGGCAAAAGTTTTCGATATTTTACGCTCCTATATAGGTAATTATGTCTTAAACCCAGATAAATTTAAATCATGGAATCTCGATGAACGGATGCAGAATGAATTAAAAAATTTTGATTCATTAAAACCTCAGGATTATGCTGATTTGAAATTAGTCGTACTGAATGATCAGAGCTTTACGTTAACTGATTTTATTAACTGGTACAAAATGAGGGATGAATATTTAAAGTTTAATGAATCAAGCTTTAATGCATTTTCTGCTTCATTGGAAAAATTGATATGGAAGATGGTAAGAGATAACTTGCTTACCGAACTGGCTTATTCAAGGGGTTACCAGGATAAGGAAATTGTAAAACAGCAGCTTAATTGGTGGCAGGATAAAATAATTTATGCAGTAGTCAGGGATGAGATTGGAAATTCAATCGGGTTAGATATTGAGAAACCCTCTAGTTCTAAGGGTGATTATGATGATAAAAAGCAGGATTTAATAACGAAAACATTTAGAAAGCTTCAGCAGCTCAAAAAGAAATATCAAATTGAAATTGATGAAAAAATATTAGATAAGATAATTGTACAGGACAATAATAACCCGAGGGCTGTTGATTTTTATTTCGTGAGGAAGGGGGGCATTTTCCCTCATCCGGTTTATCCCTCTATAGATTTTGTATGGCATGATTGGGAATAAAAAAATAATTCTTTTTGTTCCGGATAATTATAAAGATTTCTTATTCGTGAAAGTGTAAAAAGAGCAGCAAAGTGCGAAATCAATTTCTAATTATTTTATTTTCAGTGTTAATTATTTTACTCCTAATTTCCTGCGGATCTCAGAAAGAAAGAAAATCTAATCAGCTATTATTCTGGTCCAGCAATAATACTCAGGAAATTGATTTTGCCCGGTATATTGTAAATGAATGGAATAAGCATAGTAAGTCAGGCAAAGTTTCATTTCAGCCTGTTCCTGAAGGACAATCAAGCGAAGAAATTATTCTTGCGGCAGTTGTAGGCAAAACAACCCCGGATGTTTATTCAAATATGTGGCAGGGTGATGTCGAAGATTACGCCAGGGCGGGGGTATTAGTCGCATTTGATACACTTAAAGGGTTTAATGATTTTATATTTAGCAGATGCGATAGCTCCGTAATTAGAGAAGTTACCAGCCCCGATGGACACATTTATCAAATCCCGTGGAAAATAAATCCCATTATGTTATTGTATAATAAACAGATTGTGGCTGGCCTCGGTTTTAAAGAACCGCCTGCAAATTATGAGCAGTTTAACTTTGCATCTGAAAAATATAAAAATGAAAATATAGATTCGCACGGCTATGTAAAAAAGTGGTTCGGCTATTCCGAAGTGCTTGTAACTTGGTGGCAGAGATTTTTTGACTTTTATCCCTTGTATCTTGCGGCTTCAAACGGCGCTCCGCTGGTAAAGGATTATAAAGCCGCTTTTGATAATAAATATGCGGTAGAGGTTTTTTCTTTTTTAAGAAATCTTTATCAGCATAATTATTTTGCTAAAGAAAGACTTTCTGCAAGACAGGATGTTTTTCTGTCAAGTATAATAGCGACACGGTTTACAGGATCTTGGGAAATATTGCATGCTGAAAAATTTAAACCTGAAGGTTTTGAATATAGCTTTGCGCATATGCCGGTTCCCAATGACCATCAAGGTCCGGTTTATACTTACGGTGATCCTAAAAACATTGTAATATTTAAAACCTGCTCAAATCCCCAGCTTGCTTGGGACTTTATTCATTTTATGATTGATAAAAAAAATGATTTGAAATTATCCCAATTGACAAATCAGCTTCCGCGGAGAAAAGGATTGATAAATGATTCCTTATTTGCGGAATATTTTGAAAATAATCCTAAAATGATTGAATTCGCAAGGCAGTCTGAATATGTAAGAGGAACTGATCCGTACCCAAATCTTACGGAGGTGTTTGATATAATTTCGCAGGAATATGAGGAATGTGTGATATACGGAAAGAAGGCTCCGGAAGATGCTATTCATGAAGCCGCTAAACAAGTTAATTTACTTTATATAAAATAAGGGCAATACATTAGTAAAGAATGAAAACGAAAAAATTCATACCGTATTTTCTGGTTGCTCCTTACATCTTTCATTTTTTGCTGTTTGTTGCATTCCCGGTTATATTCTCCATTGTTCTTACATTCCATCAGTGGAACATAATATCTCCTATGAAATATATAGGTCTTGCTAATTATACAAGACTTTTTCAGGATAAGTTTTTTTCACAGTCACTTGTTAATACGCTAATATTTCTAATTATTCATATTCCTCTTCAAATAATTATTGCTCTTTTACTTGCGGAAACATTAAATCAGAAAATAAAATTCAGAGGATTTTTTCGTGCGGCGTTTTTCCTGCCGGTTATTGTTTCCGGTGTTGTTGTAACAATTCTGTGGCAGCAGCTTTACGGGTTTGATACAGGGCTTTTCAATAAAATATTAACCGCAATTGGATTAGGCAGAATAGGATGGCTTGTGGACCCTTCATGGGCGATGCCGTCTATAGCAATAATGGCTACTTGGAAAAATGTCGGATTGTATATAATATTGTTTCTTGTTGGCTTACAGACGGTGCCGGTACATTATTACGAGGCGGCTGATCTTGAAGGCGCGACCCATTGGCAGAAATTTTTCAAGATAACATTGCCAATGATAAATCCAACTATATTTATGGTTGTCGTCTTATCAACAATAGGAGGATTTTCTTTGTTTATTGAGCCTTATGTAATGACGGGCGGCGGACCTTTAAATAGTACTCTTTCGGCTGTGCTTTATATTTATAAACAGGGATTTTTCTATTATCACATGGGTTACTCGGCAACGCTCGGTTTATTCTTTGCACTATTGATATTAAGCGTGGTGGCTATCCAAAAGAAATTTATTGAGAAAGATAAATGAAGAAGATATTATTCTATATACTGCTTATTGCAGGCGCTTTAATTTTTCTTTACCCGTTTATCTGGATGATAACAGCATCAATAACACCGGAAAATCAGATTGGAAATCTTACGTTTCTCCCTAATAAGCTTACAATTAGCAGCTATACACAAATGCTTGGCAAGATTCCTATTGGAAGAGCTTTTGTCAATAGTATTATTGTTTCATCAGCGGTTACACTCGGAGTATTAATTTTTGGTTCATTGGTCGGATATGCTCTTTCTCGTCTTGAATTCAAAGGACGCAATCTTATCTTTTATGTAATCATTTTTACTATGACTCTGCCGTTTCAGATAACATTAATTCCGCAATATATTATTATGGTTAAATTCGGTTGGGTAGATACTTATTGGGCTTTAATAGTGCCTTATCTTATGAACGCTCTGGGTATAATAATGTTCAGGCAGTATTTTAAAAGTATCCCTCAGGATTTAATTGATGCTGCAAGACTTGACGGCTGCGGGGAGATTAAAATTATATTTAAAATTCTTTGGCCAAATTCAATTCCTGCTTTAGTTACCATAGGAATTATAACTTTTATGGCTTCATGGAATGAAGTGCTTTGGCCTTTAATTGTAATTAGAGATAGTCAATTAATGACAATGCCGCAGCTTGTTACCTTATTTGCCGTAGGCGGCTCTGCTGATTCCCAGCTTGGGGTCAAATTGGCAGCGGCGACTATGTTGGCGCTTCCCATTGTTCTGGCGTATCTTTTCTTCCAGAAATATTTTATTCAAAGCATGGCAGCAACAGGTTTAAAAGAATAATAAAAGGATAAAAATGTTCATTTCACGTCTGACAAAGAAAATTTGTCCCAAACCCGATAGAATAATTTTACAGTATTTTAATATAGATAATGAACAAAGAATATTGAATGTAATTCAGCGTGTGCTTTCCTTGCCTGAGCAGGAGCTGGTTCTTCAATTAGAAAGAGTGATTAGCGATTTCTCTTTTCGACATCTTAATTTTAAGAGTAAATTGATTGAAAATTATAAGCATATTGAAAAGTACATAAAAAAAGATATTTCAACCGAAAGGAAACTGCTTATTGGGGCTTACTTTTCAAAAGAGTATTCTATCGAAGCCGCTTCTTTATTTAATCCTTCAATAGTTGAACACCCGGATCAAAAATTATTGAAACACGGTATGCTTAGATTTATTATAAGTCTTCGCGCCACCGGAGAAGGGCATATTTCTTCTTTGGAATTCAGAAGCGGTGTGATTGATGAAAATTGTGAAATTTATTTTGATGAAACTTCCCGTTTCTGTGAACTTCCGTTTGTTAATGAAAATAAAATTATTGGAAAAGATTCATTAACAAAAATTATTCATTCACAAAACGACGCTGAGAAGAATATAATTAGCAAGCTGCCTCAATCTTTTACTTATAAGCAGGTTAAAATAATATTAGATGACGAACTGAAAAATTGCCGTGATGAAAATATTAAATCATTTATCGAAAAAATCCTGAACTTTTCAGGGGCTAATTATGAAATAAGATTTAATGAGTCAACTGCTGTTTCGGAACGCATAATTTTCCCATATTCGGAAAATGAATCCGTCGGTATGGAAGATGCAAGATTTGTAAGGTTTACTGACGATGATGGTTCAGTTGAATATTATGCAGCTTATACTGCATATAACGGCAGAACTTTTGGCACTCAGTTAATTAAGACAAAAGATTTTCTAACCTTTAATATATGTACTCTGCACGGCAGTGCGGTACTGGATAAGGGGATGGCTTTATTCCCAAGAAAAATAAATGGGAAATATGTTATATCCTCAAGGCAGGGTGGTGAGAATTTACAGATTATGTATTCAGATGATTTATATAGGTGGGATGAGTTTACACAGCACTGCATACCGGCTGAACCGTGGGAATTTATACAATTAGGCAACTGCGGTTCTCCTATTGAAACAAAAGAAGGCTGGCTTCTGCTTACTCATGCTGTAGGACCATTCAGAAAATATTCGATGGGTGCAATATTGCTTGATCTTAATGATCCTTCGAAAATTATTGGGAGGTTAATATCACCTTTAATCGAACCTTTGGAAAGTGAAAGAGAAGGTTATGTGCCGAATGTAGTGTATTCGTGCGGTTCCATTGTTCATAATGATGAATTAATTATTCCTTATGCAATGTCCGATTCGTACTCAGGTTTTGCAAAAATTTATTTGCCTGGTTTGCTTGCAGAGTTAACGGGAGAGAATTGAAATGATTAGATTAGAAAATATTCAGTAATAAAAAAGGTTTAGAGGTTCAATAGTGAAAATGACCAGATACAACAAAAATCCTATATTAACTAAAGAGGATGTTCCATTTGATGTCAATAGTATATTTAATCCGGGTGCGGTTAAATTTGGAAATGAATATATATTATTCTGCCGTGTAGAGATGCCTAATGGCAGATCTGCATTTATTCTTGCAAGAAGTAAAGACGGGGTAAACTTCGGAGTCGAGCCTAATCTTTGTTTGACTCCGGAAGAGCATGGTAATTATTATAAATATGCAGAATGGGGAATTGAAGATGCAAGGGTAGTTAATTTAGAAAATAAATATTATTTAACTTATACGGGGTATTCTAAATATATGCCCCTTGTGTTATTTGCGGAAACAACCGATTTCAAAAAATATAAATTGCTCGGTCCCATTAGTGAACCGTCCAATAAAGATTGCACAATCTTTCCCGAGAAAATAAACGGGTCCTATTGGAAAATTGATAGGCCTTCTGCAGAAGGAAAGCATAATATATGGATTGCTGAAAGCAATGATCTTCTTCACTGGGGCGGATATGAGTGCTTAGTTGAGCCTGTACCTGGAACCTGGGAAGCAGATAAGATTGGAATTTGTACTACTCCTATAAAAACAAAAGAAGGCTGGCTTATTCTCTATCATGGTGTGAGAGGCTTTGATATAAACTCAATTTATAAACTTGGTGTAATGCTTTTAGATTTGCAAAAACCATGGTTACTAAAAGGCAAATCTTTTTGTCCGGTTTTAGCCCCTGACCTGGATTATGAAAGGATAGGCGATGTTGGAAATGTAATTTTTTCTAATGGATGGATACCTGAAGATAACGGCGAAATAAAAATTTATTACTCCGGCGCAGATACCAATATTTGTCTTGCTACAACCACTATAGACTATTTGTTGTCCCTTTGTAAATAAATAATTAACTCATGTTACGCAAAATATTATTTTTAAGTAATGGCTGATTAAAATAGAGGTCGACCCTGCCTACCGATAGGCAGGTTGTATGGTTAAAACACCTGTTTGCCTACTGACAGGTAAGCCGGGAAGCTGACTTTCCGGCAAGTCAGGCAGGTTTAAACGCATTTACAAAATAAAATAAGTAAGCCTTTGCAGTGTATTACATAACTAAAAATGTTTATTAATGATTCCGACTTGTAAATCGTAGCAATTTGCAGTACTCTGCTTTAGCTTAAAACATTACAAATGTTAGATAGTAGTTCAATTATTTCCTGACCCCGAAAGCTTTCTGGGGTAAAATCTATGTAGCAAAACAGCATCAAAAAAAGTAAGAACTCCGATTCATCGGGGGTGACATAGTGCATTGATTATTAATTCACATTGTCACATTTACCAATGTTTTTTTACAAACACTTCAGAGATTCTCATAAATTTCGGAGGTCTAGGCGGTGTAATTTTGAAAATAATTAATAACTTTGTCTTGAAATATTTTATGAAATACAATTTATATCGACTCATTTTTGTTTGTTTTTTCATTACCGGATTCATTTCTTCTAAAGCAAATTCCAGGCAAATTCATCCTTCCACGCTCGTTAATACTTCTCATTTAGATCATTTGTTTCAGGAATTTAATGTCAACGGGAAAGAAATGGGAATAATCCACATTTATGCCGATTACCCGGATTACCATTATGTAGAGGCTTCGGGCGAGGGTATTGCATGTGTTGATGATGCGTCTAGAGCTTTAGTTTTTTATATACGATATTATGAAGTAACAAAAGACCAAAATTTATTGAAAAAAATCAAACAGTTAACTAACTTCTTGATTTACATGCAAGCTGACAACGGGTTCTTTTATAACTTTGTTTGGAAAGATTACTCAAGAGATACAACCTATAGAACCAGTGTAGCAGAACCAAATTGGTGGTCCTGGCGCGCTATTTGGGCTTTAGCAGAAACCCGGAAATTTTATAATGAACGGGACAAAAAATTATCTAATCAAATTAAACCATCGTTGGACAAAGGAATTAATTCAACTATTTCTTGGCTGGATAAAAATAATTTCCATTCCACTATGTCTTATGGGGGTTTTATCCTGCCTGCCTGGCTTCCATCTGAAACAGCAGCAGATCAGGCAGCAATTATAGCAAAGGGATTTTCCGTATATTATGATTTAAACAGAAAACCGGCAATTAAAAAAATAATTGAACATTTGTGCGATGGTATTATTCGGATGCAGGCAGGAGATAAGGATAATTTTCCGTATTATGCTTTTCTGAGCTGGCAAAACACATGGCATATGTGGGGAAATAGTCAATCCGATGCTTTGATTTATGCCGGTAAACTATTAAACAAACAGGAATATATTAATAGTGCATTAAAAGAAATAAAAAACTTTTACCCGTTCTTAATTGACAATGAATATATAAATTATTTCTCTGTTGAAAAGCATTCCGGAAAAATTGTAATTAAAGATAGTTCTAAATTTACACAAATTGCGTACGGTATTCGTCCGGTTGTAATGGCGTGCCTAGGTTCCGGTGACCCCGTATCGGCTAAATTAGCTGCCGAGGCTGCCGAATGGTTTCTGGGTAAAAATATTTTAAGAAGAGCTGTGTACAACCCGGAATATGGAATTTGCTATGACGGAATAAATAATGTCGATGAAATTAATAAAAATTCCGGCGCTGAATCTACAATAGAAGCATTGTTAACATTGCTTGCAATTGAGCAAAACCCAATAGCAAAAAAAATATTATTTGATTTCTATAGAAATCATAAAAACTGATTGATAGATTTTAACCATATGGTTGAATGTCAATTTGCAGATAAGGAAACTATCATGAATACCTTCTTAAGTAATAAATCTAAATTAAATTTATCAGCAATAATTATAATCTTATATTTTATTATGACGGCAAATAATTATTCACAACAGCTCAGCATTAGTACAATTGATAATATGCCAAATATGCCTTTACCTTACTTAATGAGGGACTGGAAACAGGTTACTGCCGGTTATGATTCGCTCGTTTTTAATTTAAACTTAACAGGGGAATATTTACCCTTAATCTGGACTGACAACAACGCAATAAATTATTCCGGGCAAAGGTTCGGGCTGTATACAGTTGTAGGAAGTACTCCTACTACAGGTACATCCGAAGCGATAAACTGCATTCCGGCAGTTGTCGGAGCCGCTCTTGTTGGTATTGATAAAAGTAACCAAAACGGGTATAACTGGGTTTCAATGTGTCAGGAATGGTTTAATAAAAAAGACGGGTTATTGGTTTTTCAAAACGGCGCTGATGGTCAGACGACTGATGATTGGTGGTATGAAACAATGCCGAATGTCTTCTTTTACCAATTATATTCTCTTTTTCCTAATATAAACGGCTTTAACAGTATTTTTAACAACGTTGCGGATCAAATGTTAAAATCTTTATACGCTATGGGAGGCAGTACAACGCCCTGGCTGATTCCATCTATGAATTACCAGGGATGGGATTATGCTGCAATGGCGCCTTCCACTCTCCATGAACATAACGAGCCGGAAGCCGCAGGCGCTATTGCTTGGATTTTATACAGTGCTTTTAAAGTAACCGGCAATTCTAAATACCGGGTTGGGGCAGAACTTTCAATGGAATATCTTAATAGTCTTACAAGCAACCCTTCTTATGAACTTCAGCTTCCCTGCGGGGTCTATATTGCCGCAAAAATGAATGCTGAACTTGGTACCAATTATGATATAAATAAAATGCTTAACTGGTGCTTTAATAAC